>Ga0307987_1000176_pt1 | contig 39857 bp, 36 predicted proteins | sample EllFjometagen181_FD_203157 | JGI IMG/M metagenome (GOLD analysis project Ga0307987, IMG submission 203157) | Marine microbial communities from Ellis Fjord, Antarctic Ocean - #181 | ecosystem: Environmental > Aquatic > Marine > Unclassified | place: Southern Ocean | collected 2014-10-08 | reverse complement strand
GTGAAAATTTTCTTAACATTCTTGAAGCGGCAGTGGCGGAAATAGCTGAAAATCCAAAAACTTGGCCAGCGACTGAACAAGGGATACGAAGGAGGATAGTGCGCCGTTTCCCCTATTCCATCCTATAAATAGCTGAGGTTAATCCGGAAGATATTGCGGCTATTGCATTTACTTCAGGCGGAACCGGAATCCCAAAAGGTGTTGTTTAGCCCGAGAGTATGCGTCAATGGTTTTTTGACTTTTACCTTGAAGTTTGAGCAGCCTCCGGTGACGTTGATAGAGTTCATTAAATCGATTTGTTTCAGATGGGGTCATGGTATACTCCTTTTAAAAAGTGCCCGGAATTGGACAAGTATAGGAGTTATACACTATTTTTGAATTTTTCCTGCCGCATAGCGGCTTCGTCCAACAATCGGGGACAGAAATGGCGGCGGGGCAATGGCCGATTAACGTACGGACGCCTATCTCTCCAGCACCGCATCAATGGCATACTGACCCAATTGGGTATGGTGGATCACCCCGGCAAAGGGCTGCCTGGCCCTGGCACTCCCCTTGGTAAATACCAGCACCGGTGTGTTGGTATGGGTTCCGGTATTCCAGACGACAAACTGATCCCCGGCCACGGCCAGGGCCAAAAGGGCATGTATGTTGCTAAATTTTTGAGAGGGATAAAATTCGTCTTTATTGTCAAATTTGGGGACCCGCTTTGCGTTAAGTTTCCGGTTATCGGCTGTATAAATGGGGTTGTCCTCTGTTTCAAGAATTCGTTCGGCCTGGGCAATTGTGATGGGAAAGGCGGTATATTGGTTCACCAGCATGGCAAGATTCTTTGGCGTCTGTTCCTCCTTTGACAATTGATAAAATTTATCAAAAATATCGCCATAGCTCAGCTTTTGGCCATAAAGTTTATCCAGCACATGGGGATCCCCGTAATTATACCCGGGTTTGTATGCCCTGTTTTTAAACATCATTCCGGGCAATTGGCTTGCCCGGGGCAGATCCGTTGCAGTGTAGCTGAACCCGAATCCGCCGGTGGTATGGTCGGCTGTGAGAATAATCAGGGTGTCTTCCCTGTTCTTTGCCCAGTCCAGGACAGCGTTGACAGTATCATTGAGCCGGATCATTTCGTGAAGCATGAGTCCGGCATCATTTGAATGGGCAGCCCAGTCGATTTGCCCTGATTCTATCATCAGGAAAAAACCCTGGTCATTTTGGGATAATATATCAATGGCCTTTAGGGACATCTCTTCCAGGGTGGGAACGGATCTGGCAGGATCGTCCAGAGAGTTGGATACCGCAATGGCATTGGGCATGGCAGAGGCGGCAAACAAGCCGATCACTTTTCCCGAAGCCCCGGCCAATTGGGATCGATTGAAGACAAGCCCATATCCATTTTCCCGGGCCCTTGCCAAAAGGTTTTGATTGTCTCTTCGTTTTGATTTGATGGCAAACGATCCCTGGGTTATCTCTTCGAGTTCTCGTCTAACCCCGGAATTCTTGAGGTTGGCCTCCCGGGGGATCCAGTTGCCAAGCCCCCCGCCCAGGAGGACATCGGGTCCCAGGGTCAACATGTCCAGGGCAATGGCATCTCCCATCTTCCGGTGGGGCTGGTGAGCGGCAAAGGCTGCCGGGGTGGCATCGGTCAGCCGGGTATCTGTGACAAGACCGGTGGATTTACCCGCCAGGATAGCCCTTTCAAGAACCGTGGGGACAGGATCCCCGTTATAATCGAGCCCGATCATTTCAGATCCCGAAGGGTGTCCCGTGGCAAGCTGGCTTCCCGATGCAGCGGAATCTGTCACCAAAACATCGTGGGCATAGGTCAAGGAAATTCCCAAAGAACCGTCTTTTTCCATGATTTTGTCAAAACAGGTGGTCTTATCACCCAGCACCGAATGAGGGGCCTGCCTGGCATAGGTCAGCAAAAGCCCCACCTGTTCCGGCCCCATACCATCCCCTATAATCATGATCACATTTTTGGGGTTGGCCTGGGAAGAAAGGGCAGGATTTCCCTGCTTTTGTGAACAGGAGGACACCATAAAAAAAAGAATAAACGCCGTAAAAATTACAATAACTTTATGTTTCATCTGCCATCCTACCCTCGCCTTTAATTGGAGCAAAGAAAATCATTGAATGCGCTTGTCAGCGCCATTGCCCTTGGCACTGATCTCAATGGGGATTAAAACCAAAATTGTATTGCTTTTAATCTTGTTTGTAAACGGCTAATTAACCCAAATTTATAGCCGGATTCTTCAAATTACGCGAAAGAAATGGTCTAATGATTGACAGCATCCTTGGAATCGGTCATAAATAAAAAAAGCCCGCTTCAAATAGAAAGCGGGCTTTTTTTATGTAAGGATCAGGAATGTATGGGAAAATATTTAAATAAAACAAATAAAAATTTTATCCGTCTGCTGTTCAAGCTGGCATTGCCCATTACATTGCAAAATTTCTTAAGTTCATCCATGACCTTCATGGATACCTTGATGATCGGGCAGTTGAATGAAACCGCCATTGCCGCCGTGGGGGTTGCCAACCAATTTGTCTTTATTTTCATCATCATCCAGTTTGGGATACACAGCGGGGTGGCCATTTTTACCGCACAATACTGGGGAAAAAAGGACTTAGCCCATATCAAAAAGCTTGCGGGAATCGGTCTTATGGCAGGACTTGCCATCGGTTCCCTGTTCACATTTGCGGCAATCGTCACCCCCACTGCCCTGATGTCAATGTTCACAAAGGACCCCTTGGTCATTGGTTTGGGGTCGGACTACCTGAGAATTGTCGGGATCAGTTTTGGGATATCGGTATTCACCCTTTCCTATATGAACAACCTGAGAAGCATGGAGATCGTCAAAGCCCCCATGTACGCCAGTTTAATCGCTGTCCTCCTCAACCTGGGTCTCAACTATATCCTGATATTCGGACACTTAGGATTTCCGGCAATGGGGGTTACCGGCGCTGCCATTGCCACCTGTATTTCAAGATTTGTTGAGGGGTTTGCCCTCATGGGCATGATCTATTGGAAGAAATATCCCATTGCGGCCAGTATCTCTGAAATGCTTGATTTTGACAGGGTCTTTTTAAAAAAAGTGCTGACCACCTGCTGGCCTGTGTTTTTAAATGAAATGGTCTGGGTGACCGGTGTCAGCCTCTACAACCTTGTATATGCAAGGATTGGGACCCAATCCATTGCTGCGGTGAATATTGTGGCATCCATTGAAAATTTCATTATGATCCCCTTTTTCGGCATGTTTTTTTCCGGCTCGATCATCATCGGCAATAGTATCGGGGCGGGCAAGCCGGATGAAGCCTATTTATATGGCAAATTTCTGCTGGCGGTTCAATTTTCCATGGCCCTTGTTGCCGGCGGGATTATGATCCTGGGAAGGGAGGGTATCCTTTCTTTTTATAATATCTCGGACGGGGCCTACATGAACGCCTATCACCTGATGCTGGTGGCGGGTATGGCTCTGTGCGTCAAGGTTACTAATTTTACAAACATCGTCAGTGTATTAAGGGGAGGAGGCGATACCCGGTTCGGATTTTTCCTGGATCTCACCGGGGTCTGGTGTATCGGAGTTCCCATGGCATTTTTTGCTGCTTTTTTCCTGAACCTGCCGGTATACTGGGTCATGGCGTTAGTCCTAACAGAAGAGGTTTACAAACTGAGTCTGGGAGTTCCCCGGTTTTTATCCAAACGCTGGATACAAAACCTGGTAAAGGATTGATCAGCTGGCCAGGAGTGCCACAGGCTTTTTCTTCATGACCTTTCGGGATGCGGCCATGGCCGTGCCCATACAGACAAAGGTTGTGAGCAATAAAATCACAAGGGATGCCTTCAGATCAAACTGCCAGAGGCTGTCAAAAAAATACCAGGAAATTGCCCGAGAAAACCCAAACCCCAGGAGAACCGCAAACAAAGAGGCCATAAACCCGATAAACCCAAATTCCACAAGCGTTATTGCCTGAATCATTTTAAAGTCAGCTCCCAGTACCTTTAACAGATTGACCTGGTTTTCGTTCTTCCGGGCCTCGTGGCGGACAATGGAAAAAATAGAGACCAGACCTGCAGCAATGGCCAGCCAGGCCATGAACCGAATGGACAGGGAAAGCCGGTCAGTGATGGAAAGCAGGGTGCTGGCCATCTGAGTCACATCAATAATGGAGATATTGGGGAAAGCTGTGACAATTTTGTTTTTCAACGCCTGGCGATCCTCCGGGGCCACCCGGGAGATAGCAGCCAGATAGGTTTTTGGGGCATCATTTAAGACTCCGTCCTGGAAGAGCAGAAAAAAATTGGGCTGAAAACTGTTCCACCGGACCTTCCGCAGATTCACCACCCTCCCTTCCAGGGAGATACCCTGGATGTCAAACCCGATGAGATCCCCCAGGCCCAGGCCATATCGTTCAGCAAAGGAGGTTGCAACAGAAATCTCAAAGGGAACAGCCTCAAAAGACCAGGGGATTTTAGACAAAGGCCTTCCCTGGACAATGGTTTCCGAAACATCCAGGTGAGTGCGATAGGAAAAATTAAACTCCAACCGCCGACCCCGGGGACGGGTCTGCCGGACGCCGGATTGTTTGGAACCGGGTTGTCCAGATCCAGACGCTCCTTCCCCGCCATGAAAGGGCTTTTGATTCACACGAAGAATCCGGCCCCTGACCATGGGAGAAATATTAACCAGTTCCCCAGGTGCTTTCCCGATAAAATCAACGAAATCAAGCCGTTGCTCCTCCTGGATATCCACCAGGAAAAAGGTGGGGATCTTTAAGCCTTCCGGCCGCATGATCTCAGTTTGAAGGCCCTTTTGTATCTGGGGTATCATGGAAATCAAAAAGGCCCCCATGGCAATGGTGACAAAACAGGACAAGGAAGACCACTTGTTCCGGTATAGATTTCTAAAGGCGATTTTCCCCACCAGATACCGGGTGGTGGAAAGGATCTTACACCCTGAAAAGATCAGCCAGCCCATGCCGGAAAAAAAGGCCATGGCCAGCATGAATCCGCCGGCAAAAATACTCCCGTTTTTCACGGAACCTGCCGCCACAACAGACACCCAAAAGAAGGCCCCAAGCCCAGGGAAAAAGCTGAGTGCCTGCCAGAAGATCATCCCACGCGTCCTTTGGCCCCCCTCGCCCCGGAGCAGGATAAGGGGTTTCACGCCAAATATCCGGACAAAAACAGGCAGGCAGAAAACCAGGCTCCCGCCCATGCCCATGCCAAGGGCCAGCAAAATGGTGACAGGATCTGTGGAAAGCTGGATATCTGCTGGAATCAGCCCCTTAAAAATAAGGGGAAAGGCAGGGATCAGGAACAAGGAAATAAAAATTGCCAGGACAGCGGCCAGGGTGCCCAGCAAAACGAGCTGGAAGCTGAACAAAAGATAGATCTCCCATTGTTTGGCACCAATACTCATCAAAATAGCCATTTCCCGTTGTTTCAGGCCCAGGTAGCCCCGGAAAAGATATGCCGTGGCAATGCCCGCCAGAAACAGGGCCACAATACTGACAAGTCCCATGTACCCGGTAAAATGACCGGTGATCTTTCCCAGCCGCCGGTTCACATCCCGGCTGTCATAGACATTGACCCGGGGCTGCCCCCCGGACATCTCAGAAAACCCTTGTTCCAGCCTTCCGGCCAATGCCGGGACATCAATTTTCGGGCTGAACCGATAATAGTAAAGATAGCTGATCCGGCTCCCGAACTGTATTAATCCGGTCCCTTCCAATTGGCCTATCCCCATATAAATTTTAGGGGCCAGCTCAACCGCTGTCAAAGACTTGTCCGGATCCTTTTTAAAAAAATCCCAATGGAAGGTTTTATTCCCCAATACCAGGGAATCGTTCACAAGGGCATCGGCGCCCAGCCCCAGGGCATGGGCGGTGTCCCGGGTCATGAGCACGCCAGGACTGTCCTGAATATTGGTTGACCTATCGTTGCCTTCCAAAGAAAACTGGCCGTAGAGGGGATAGGCATCATCAATGGCCATCACCCGAACCAGGCGGGCATTGTCCCCGGCCTTGACCATGGTGTAAAATCGAACCAGCCGGGCATGGGTTTTGTCCGGCCCCATCACCCTGTCTGCCAGGCGCAGTTCTTCTTGGGTCAGCGGGCTGTTGGCCGACAATACCAGGTCCGCCGTCAGGATCTCCTTTAAATTATCCGCCAAATGACGGTTTAAGGAACTGCCAAAGGAATGGATGGCAATAAACCCGGCAAGTCCCATGGACAGATTTAATATGAAAAAAAAGGCAAAACCCCTGTTTTTCATCAACTCCCGCATCCCAAGTCCTAGCCAGAGCATCAGAGAAGCCGGCCCCGGTCGAAGGTGAGGATCCTGTGGCATCTATTGGCAAGATCACGATTGTGGGTCACCAGAATCAGGGTTTTATTTTCCTTGGCCACCAGGTCGAACAGGAGTTTAGACACCTTTTCCCCGGTTTCCATGTCCAAATTACCCGTGGGCTCGTCTGCCAGAAGCAGGGCCGGTTTGATGATAAGGGCCCGGGCAATGGCCACCCGCTGACACTCCCCACCGCTGAGCTGTCCGGGCAGATGATGCCGGCGGTCGCCTAAGCCCACCTTTTCCAGCATGGCATCGGTCCGTTTTTTAATCTGGGCCTGCTTGAGGATTTCCAGGGGCAGGCTGATATTCTCCCGAGCCGACAAGTGGGGCATTAAATGAAACTGCTGAAAGACGATTCCGATTTTAAGAGCCCGGTAGCGTGCAAGCTGGCTTTCCTTCATGGCGCACAAATCCTCCCCCGCAAGGATCACCTGACCTGAATCGGGGTTGTCCAGGCCTGCGATCAGAGAAAGCAGGGTGGTTTTCCCGCTGCCGGACTGACCGACAACGGCAGTGGTTTCACCTATTCCAAGCTCAAAGCTCACACGATTTAAAACTGCCAGGGTTCCGGATCGGGGCTGGTGAAAGGATTTACAAATCTCTTTAACCTCAAGTATTTTACTTTCAAGTATCTTACCTTCACCTGTCTTACCTTTAAATATCATAGTTGCGCCTGGAGATAAGGGAATACGGTTTCAGCGATTATTTTATGCCCTGCCCGGTTGGGATGGATACCGTCTGCCTGGTTCAACAAAGGATTGCCCGCCACCTCTTTTAATAAAAACGGGATAAAGGCCAGATCATGCCGGTCCGCCAGCAAGGCAAACACCTCCCGGAAGGCCTTTGAATAAGCCTGTCCGTAATTGGGAGGGATTTGCATACCTGCCAGGATGACCCGGATGCCGTTCTCCTTTGCCAGAATAATTGTTCGTTCAAGATTCTGGGACATTTCATGGGTGGACAACCCCCTTAAGCCGTCATTGGCCCCCAGGGCCAGGACCAGGATGTCGGGTTTGACCTTGAGGAACCACTTGAGCCGGGAAAGTGCTCCGGCAGTGGTGGACCCGCTGATGCTGCCGTTGATGATTTTAACCCGGGGCCCTTTTTCTTCGAGCATATCCTTTAACATATCATTGAACATATCGTCAATAAGGGCCGGATAGGCATTTTCCAATTCCACCCCAAGTCCTGCGGTGATGGAATCCCCCAGGAACAAAATATGGGTTGGGGTCTCTTCTGCCCAGGCCATGGATGGCATCCCGGCGAACCGCCCGATCAGACACCCCCCGAAGATAAGGACAAAACAAAATCTGAAAAAAAGCATCCTGGATGAAAGTATCCTGGATATAAGCATCCTAAATTTAAACGTCCTAATTTTAAACGTCATGGTAAAAAAATCCCTCGATTATTTTGGCTTAATTCCGGTAGCGATTCTACCGGGTCCAGGCTTCCAGCTGGGCCACGCAAGCTTGCAGCCGTGTCAGGGTTTCAGGACTATTGAACAATTTTTTGCACAGCTCGCATTTGCTGTGGGTGATGATCTCACGGGCCTTCATACCGGCAAAGGATGCAATGGTGGTTATCCCCATGGTTCTGATAAGATTGTACAGCCGATTTGTTTCCGTTTTTGTAAACAGCTGCTCAATTGTATTGTCCTTCAGGTTCCCCAGATGGAAAAAATGGGTCTTTAAAAAATGGCTTCCGGCATCGCAGCAAGCGTACATATCAAGATCCGGGGTAAGGTAGGGGTTCATGTCGCAGAAGTTTGCCTGGTAATCGGTGAGGATATGCCTCGGTTTGAAAGCGGCGGCGCGGCCTGCATATATGACGGGTTCCGGAAAAAACCGAAGACCCTGGTTCCGCAAAAACAATTCATGGGGATCATCCTCAATGGAAAAATCAGTAACAAATGAAACAAAATAATTTAGCCCGATCCGCTGGCAACTGCCGGCCGCATTCACCACATTGTTCGGGGGGATGTGTTTCTGGTGCCATTTTGAATAGCTCAATCTCAATTGGCAAAGCCCGTTTTCCTTTAATTGGGTAACAAGCTTGTCCGAAGCCGCTGGTGTCTTTGCCCAGAAACTGTTGGTAACAATCCTCGTATATATGCCCATTTCATTGCACAAATTCACCAGGACCAAGAGTTCATCAAGGTACAAAAAGGGTTCACCAGCAGAAAAACTGATACCCTTGACACCGGCCCGGGCCATTTCGACAATCAGTTCTTTTGCCCTGGCAGGATCCATTTTTCGGTTGTCAGGGATATCTCCCACCGCCACACAGTGTTCGCACCGGATATTACATCGGGTTGAGTATCCAAAGGCTAATTTACGCATATTTATGATTTAGAATCCCATGGATTGGTTTTTTCCTCTTTTTTCCCTTCTTCCCCTTTTTTAAGCCGGATTCCGTCTTTTTCCAAGGCGATAATCCCTCGTTTAAACAGCCCTCCGACAGCTCTTTTAAATTCTTTTTTGCTCATGAAAAATTTTTTTTTAATCTCTTGTGGCGAACTCTTGTCATGGCAGGGGATAAAACCGCCGGCTGCATTTAAAATATCGACAATGATATCACCGGAGCCTTTTACAGAGCTATACCCCGGTTCTTTGAGGGTAAGATCAATTTTGTTGTCTTCACGAAGCCGCATGATATAGCCTTTACACCTGTCTCCTACGGAAAGGTCCTGGTAGGTCTCGCTTTTGTACAACATGCCAAAGTATCGGTTATCCACCACGGCCATAATCCCGATCTCGGTAAGAGAGTGGATCAGAAGATCCACCTGCTGACCCGCCACAAGATCCTGGGTATTTTTGTCACAATTGGTAGAGATTTTAGCGGTGCCGTAAACCCTGCCGGTCCCCTCGTCAAAGCAGATCTTAGTGAGATATTTTCGAGGGGGAAGCATTCTTTCTTGCTGCTCACTCTTGGGAATCAGCAGGTCTTTTTCAAGGCCCCAGTCCATAAAGGTTCCAAAGGATACAATCTCTTTTGCTTTCAGGAAAACAAAATCGCCGACAATTCCTTTGGGCTGTAAAGTAGTTGCAACCAGGCGGTCTTCGGAATCGGTATATACGAAGACCTCTAGGGTATCCCCTATATTAAAATCCTCTGAAACATATTTATTCGGCAGCAAAATCCGCCCGGCGTCAGAATCTAAATAAAGGCCGAATTCAACCCGACTTTCCACCACCAATTTATTATATTGTCCAATTTTAAGCATTTTTTTCCCATACATCTCTTAAGTATTATCTATAGCTAACTGAGCAGGGGGCCCATATATTCAAACATCCCCAGGGCACTTTCATGTTCCCGCTTATTTTCCAGATCTGAAATTTTTTCAAAATTATCCCGAATTTCCTCAACTGAAATAGCTCTTTTTGCATTGCCCAGGCAAAGACCGTCTCCGGAAACAATAGCGGTCCGCCCATACCATCCTGCCCCCGTGGCAAAGATCTGTCCGGTTACGGTATTCTCCTGGGAACACAGGTACAGAGCCATGGGTTCATTGAACTGGGGGTTCATTTTATCTTCAAACTCCGGCGGAAAAATATCGGCTGTCATCCGGGACCAGGCCGTGGGGGCGATGGTATTGATCTTAATGTCATATTTGGACACTTCCAGGGTCAAGGTATTCATGATGCCCACAAGTCCCATCTTGGCCGCACCATAATTTGTCTGTCCAAAATTGCCGTAAAGCCCCGAGGTGGATGCCGTGAAAACGATTCTGCCATAACCATTTTCCTTCATTGCAAGAACAGCAGGCTGTGTCACGCAAAAGGCGCCCTTCAAATGAACATTTATGACCATGTCCCAGTCCTCTTCGGTCATTTTCATGAAGGATTTATCCCTGACAATACCGGCATTATTGATCAGGATATCCACTCGCCCATAGGTATCCAGAGCGGTTTGTACAATATTTTGCCCCCCCTTCATGGTGGCCACGGAATCATGGCTGGCAATTGCCTGGCCGCCGGCGGTGACAATTTCTTGGACCACCCTGTCTGCGGCTGAATCGTCAGATCCTGACCCTGCCAGGCTGACCCCCAGATCATTAACCACCACCTTTGCGCCCCTGCGGCCAAGTTCCAGGGCGTACATTCTCCCGATACCCTGACCGGCTCCGGTTACGATGGCCACCCTTCCCTTAAAATCAATGTTTTCCATTTCTGACTCTCCCGGCTGATATTTTTTTAGACCAACACCCATGTTTCCTATCATTGGTTGTAAGCAAAATTTCCAATGACACTCCAAACATATTGAGTTTTAATAAAATTTTCATAAATTGGAAAGAATTCTTTTCAAAGGATGGCCAGACAAAGAAAATTACGGAGAGAAATGCCCCTTTTTTTTCCTAACTTAACCATTGACTCCCAGGAATAAAGGTCCCTATAATTAACTCCGATTAAAAATCCACACCATTGGGGTATCCGATGAAAGATCAAAAGAACACACCGCCGCCATTAAGGGACGCCGCCACCATCATCCTTGTAAGGGAAAAAAACAAGGCCCTTGAAGTCTATATTTTAAGGAGAAGTAACCAGTCAACCTTCATGGGCGGGCTCTATGTTTTTCCCGGGGGTGTGGTAGAAAGTGACGACAGGAAAATTGACACCTGGGCGCCTCAAATTGACATGACACTGGATGAAATTGGAACCCGGCTGGGCGGAAAGCGGTTTTCCCGGGAAGCGGCCCTGGGGTTCGGGGTTGCCGCCATCCGGGAAACCCTTGAGGAAGCAGGAATTTTGATTGCATCCGGCCAGGATAAAACCCAGAAAGATTTTGATGAAATCTCCCGTTATCGCCTCAATAGGAATCTTCCCAATTCCTGGTTTCAGACAAAAATGACAGCAGACGACTGGACATTGTCCTTTTCACACCTTGGCAGGTGGTCCCACTGGATCACACCAACGCGGATGAAAAAACGATTTGACACCCGATTTTTTATTGTTTTCATGCCTGAGAATCAAACCTGTGCCCCCGATGACCGGGAAACCAAACACGGAATCTGGCTCACCCCTCAAACAGCACTCGAACAAAACCTTGACGGTCAGACCCCCTTAAGCCCACCGGCCGTGGTTACTCTGACCCACTTATCTGCATTCACAAACTTAAAAAACCTCAAACAAGAGATAAAGAACCGTTCCTGGGGAGACCCCATTATCCCGAGGCTTTTGCCCTCTGCCAATGGACCGGTCATCCTGGAGCCCTGGGACCCCATGTGGGATGAGGGGGGTGACGATACCAATGAAATGAACACCTCAAACCTCTCACAAAAACTGCTGCCGCCGGGGGCACCCTTTTCAAGACTCTGGTGTGATAAAGGGGTTTGGAAACCCATCGGACAATAAACCCCGTTTATAACGATCAGGACCATCTTTATTCCCTATATGACTTTGTGCCTACAAAAAGCAAGAAAGATTAGAATAAGGAAAGTAAAAATTATGGTGCAGAAAAAGACAGCTTGGGTTCTGTATTATTCCAACTCCGGTAATACCAAAAAACTGGCGGATCTGGCGGAAGAAACGTTAAAAAATTGCGGCTGGGGGGTGGAAACAGCCTCCTTAATGGATTTTGATCCGGTTGAGATGAAAAAGCCCGGGTTGGTACTTCTGGGGACCCCTGTCCATTTCTGGGCGGTTCCGGACATGGCCCAGAAAAGGATCGCCAGGCTTCCTAATTTATCAGGGGCAGCAGGCTTTGTTTTTTGCACCTTTGGAAACGTGTTTTCCAGCCAGGTCCCTTATGTGCTGGCCCGGGAATTGGAAAAACGGGATGCAAAGGTTCTGGGTGGCGCGGCCTTGGTGGGACACCACAATTTTATGGACGGAAAAGGTAATTGTCTGGGTGAAGTGTACCCGGAATTTGGCAAGGGCCAGCCCGATGATGCCATGCTTGCCAAGTTTGTCGGAGCCGTCAAAATTATTGCAGAAAAAGCCGGAGAAGGAGAGCTTTCCGACTTTGATATAAAACGCCTCAAGCCCCCCAACCCGCTCCTGACTTTTTTGGACCGGTTCCTTCCTGTAACGCTGGAACTCAAATCTCTGGCCCCTGTGCATTTCGATGCCTCCAAATGCTTGGACTGTGATTTATGCCTCAAAAACTGCGACACAAAATCCATCACCAAAGGACTTGACGGGGTCAAAACAATCAATCAGAAGACCTGCAAACGCTGCTATACATGCGCCCGGGAATGTCCTGTTGGAGCCATGACCGTCAACTGGGCCAGGAACGAAAAAGTTTTGCGCCTTGCCAAAAAAATAGTCAAAAATCCTGGGCCAAGGATCATGGTTTAGTGGAGCGAGATTACCCGAAATTGAAGTGGATTGTTCATTAAAACAATTTTGATGTAAAAGGTTCAATCGGGCGAGCAATTTGTTTATTTAGTGGGTTATTAATTTTCGATTTTTGCCCATACTTTAAAAGGTGCTTTGAAAGTCGCTTTCCAAGGCCAATGAGAGTCGTTGTCGGAGGCACCCCCCAAGCTTCAGGTATAACGGAGCAATCACAAACATAAAGATTGTCATACTCCGTCTTGAGATTCGAATCGACGAGATCTCCAATTTTAACCGTACCGCCAGGGTGAGCAGCCAGATACTGTGTTTTGAAAATATCTTTGGCACCAGCATTCTTTAATATCTCTTTTGCCCGTTCATATCCTTTCCACAGCTTTTGTTTTTCATTCTTATCTAAAATTTTACGCACTCCCCCAGAGTCGGTAAGTTTTCCACCAAGCTCATCTTTTGCTTTTACCATGATCTGGAGAGTTTTAGGGCGTGAGAACATTTTTTGAAATTTAAAAACCCCAGCGGCAAACATTGCAGTTGTTGCGAATGGATGTGCCATGTCTGTCATCATATAACCCTCATCTTCCATATGGACACCTGCAGTCATAGGGATCTCACTGGTTGGTACCTCAATGTCCTTTACCGTACCCCGAACGCCTATGAGTGGATCAAAGAAAAAATCATATCCTGCTTTTTTGATACCACTTTTCCGAAGTATGATGGGGGTTCCAATACCACCTGCAGAAATAATAGTTTTTGACGCAAATGCTTTATATCCTTTTTGACCTTTCGTAAATTCCACCCCAACTGCTTTATTGCCTTCAAAGAGAACCGTTTTGACCTTTGCGTTATTAATGATGTTTGCCCCATTCTCCAGAGCCTCTTCGATATACATTCTGGCACTCCACTTTACCTGATGGGGATCTCCATAATGCCCAAATTCATATTCAGGTTTCCATTTGTCCTGATACATGAATTTATCCAATTTTTTCCAGTTGTATCCAAGAGCTTGAGCGCTTTCCATAAGCCTCTTGGACATAGGGCCAACCATTTGAGGTGTAAAAAGCATGCTTTTACCTGGAAACAAAAGGGTTTTGGCTCCTTGTCTGAAGCTTCCAGTTAAGGGCGCATTGTCTCCCCATTCAAGGATGAGCACCTTTTTATTTCTTTGGGATAATTCTTTGGCAATAGTTGCCCCGCCAGGTCCAGATCCTACTACTATAAAATCTTTTTCCCTGATATCTAAATTCATAATTCGTTTTCCCCAATATTTTTGTAAAATCGGTTAATGAGTAGAGATCAGTTGGAATTGAGCATATTTTAAATCGAAGTTGCTCTTTAGTTGTCGCAGGGTGTACTTTTCACTGCCGACACGAGTAATCAGGAAGACCTTTCTATAAATGTTTCTATTTTAATAGGGGTCTCAACTGGCAGATTCTTTACAAGCTCAAAATTTACTGTTAGTGATTAAGGGAATATGGACTTGATCCAGTTATATTAAAAAATAGGGAATTTTAAATGGGTATATTAGACAAAAAAGAATGCTTTGGTTCCCAGGGTAATGATATGTTGTATGGTGATTCTCCAGATAAGTGTCTGGATTGTGATCTATTTGAGAAATGTCATAAAATAACCGTTTCTGTATTCCTTCAAAGTATATCCACTGCCATGGATCTATTTATTCAAAATGGGCTTACATCTGGTTCTCTTAAAGGATTCCAGGAGCTTGAAAAGATAAATGAACTGAATTTAAAAAAAGCACCTAAAAGGGATAATTAAAGAGAACATCAGAATGAACGAAACAAAATTAATTGGAAAAGTGGTATTACGTTGAAAGGATGAATCCCCCAAAAAATAGCTATGGAAACCCAGGATTATTATCAAATATTAAATGTTTCAAAAGATGCCGATATGACGCAGATAAAAAAAGCGTATCGGGATCTGGCAGTTAAATATCATCCGGATAGAAATATGGATGATCCTGCTGCCCTTGATACGATGAAACAGATAAATGAGGCTTATGCTGTATTGTCTGATTCAAAAAAAAGGCAGGATTACGATTCTTTGCGGAATCAATATGGTTCTGCTGATGCATATACGCAGTTTCGGCACAGTTATTCTGACCAGGATATTTTTAAAGGAACAGATATTCAAAAAGTGTTTGATGAGCTGGCTCAGTCTTTTGGGTTCAGAAGTTTTGGCGATATTGTTCAACAATTTTATGGTGCTAGTAAAAAATTTGAGTTCAAAGGATCTAATTTTTCTATGAGAGGCGGATTCTTTTTTGGAACCATGAATTTTGGCAAATCTCCATCAAAGAGTTCGCTGCCTGGAAAATTGGGTTGGGTTGCCCAAAAATTGCTGCAGAATCTATCAAGGTCCAAAATTCCGCTTCATGGGAAAGATCTCCATGATACTATTCAAGTTAATAAGGATTTGGCGGCAAAAGGTGGTCCTTATGCGTATTACCACACATGGCAATCAAAGAAGTTGGTGATAACTATCCCATCCAATACCCATAATGGGCAACAGATTCGTCTGAAAGGTATGGGGGCAGGAGATCAGGGGGGAAAGAAGCCAGGAGACCTGTATCTTAAAATAGAAACGAATCCATCTATAGTGAGTAAAATTAAAAAAATTCTGCCATTTTGAGACGGCGATTACCAGAATTGAAAAACAATAAAGGTTATAAGACATAGAGCCTACTTGAAAAAATATCCTGTACTATGATTATCCCATTAAACCTGGCAACCATAATGCCAGTTCCGGCCAAATGATAATCATGGCCATAGCCAACATATCGCATCCGATGAATGGCAGGGCTGCATAGCAGATATCTTTTATACTGATATCATCACTTGCCACACCTTTCATTACAAAAAGCATCATCCCGAATGGTGGGGTTGTCATTCCCATCTCAAAATTTATCAACATAATAATACCAAACCAAATTGGATCAAATCCAAGCATGTGGACGATGGGCATAAATATGGGAAGGCTGATCATCATGATGGAAATGGTTTCCATAAACATCCCCAGAATAAAAACAGACAACTGCATACCCATGAGGATTAGAAGCGGATGAACCTTAAGGCCTTCTATAACTTCAAGAAGTCCCTGTGTGGCCCCTGTATATGCAAGGATACTGCTGAAAGTTTTAGATGCTGCAATGATCATGAACACCATGATGGTTATTTCCAGAGTTCCGGTCAAAGAATCTTTTAACATCTTCCAATTTAAACGGCCGTAGAGTAAAGTTACCAATAATGTTGCCATCGCTCCAGAGGCCGCAGCCTCGGTGGGGGTTGCAAGGCCTAAAAGCATCAGACCTAAAACCATAAAAATAATAAATAAAAGGGGACATGCATATTTTATCGTACCGATAATTTTGCTTTTAAAACTTACGTCAGATACATCATATCGTGGTGCCAGGGTTGGGTTCAACCAACACCGGACGATAATATAGGTGGTATAAAGGGCCCCCATTAGAAGTCCGGGGATAGCCCCACCCACCAGAAGTTTTCCCACAGAAATATGTGCAATACTTGCCATGACAACTATCAGTGAAGAGGGCGGGATAAGCATGGCAAGTCCACCGACACCAATGATGGGGCCCACGGCCATGGATGTCGCATAGCCTCTTTTTTTCATTTCAGGAAGAAGTGCAGTGCCTAACATTGCAGTGTTTGCGATACTTGATCCGCTCATAGCTGAAAAGATAGTTCCTCCGGCTGCTGCAAGAAGACTCAAACGCCCGGGTAAGCGACCCAGCCATTTATCAATTACATCTATTGTATTGTTGGCAAGTTTTGACTGGAACATTATCTCGCCCATTAAAATAAACATGGGTATAGGGGCCAGGGTAAATGTGGACAGAGAGGAAAAAATCTGAAGTGTGACCTGTTTAAGTCCTCCTGTACCCATAAAAACAAGGATACCTAAAAGATCTATGGCTAAAAATGAGAAAGCAATGGGAAATCCCATGAGTAAAAGGAAAATAAGGCCAAAAATAAAAAAAGCTAAAACAAAATACCATTCCATATCTATTGAAATCCCTGTTCTATTTACGCACCATGTTTATCTGTGGGTTAATTCTTTTAAGGTTTTGATAAGCTGTCTTACAAACTGCATAACAAGAAGGATAAACCCGATGGGTATAATTATGAGTATCAGGTATTTTGGAACATCAACGGCCTGTACATCGATAATTCCCCTTTTAAATTGTCCCAGGGTCACCCAGTATCCATACCAGGAAAATATAAGGCATAGAATCGTTCCTAATATTCCATGGAATAATTTAAAATATAGTTTTTTTTGTTGCGAAAACCGACTTGTTAAAAGGTCGATAGAGACATGCTTGCCTCTTGCCAATAACCAGGCAGTGCCAAGAAAAGTGATCCACAGCAGGGAATATTCATTGAACTGGACAATCCACACAGGAGAGTTAATTCCTACCATTCTTGAAAAGATTGTGTAGCTGATAGAAAAAGTTACAAAGAGAAGAAGGAACCCTGCAATGAAGGCCATGGAATTCAGCAATTTGTCAAAAAATTTATCCAAAAGGTTCCTCCTTTTCTTTAAAGATTCCTTCTGATTATTTTGCAACCATCTTTTTTAACTTCGGTCCGTTTTCAGGAGCCTTTTTAATAATAATTTTCCACAATTCATCATAGGCAGTCGTTTTAAGTTTCTCAGCTTCCTTTGCGGGTAGATCAATAAACTTGATCCCCTGTTTTTTAAAGGCCGCAAACTCTTTTTCAACATGGGCCTGACCTCTTTCAACAGCATAATGTTCAGCCTGTTCCTGGGTCTGGATCAAAAGTTCTTGAAGATGGGTTGGGATTTTTCCCCATTTGTCTTTATTCACAAGAACAACATTGACTGCCATGTAAAAATTTGTAGTTACAATATATTTTGTTACTTCATGCCACCCCCAGTCACGGATCAGGCCGGCAGGCCAGATAAAACCGTCAGCCAGACCACGTTCCAAGGCTGTATAAACGTCAGGAGGCGGTATAACAAGAGGTTGGGCTCCCAATTTTTTAAGAAAATTTATATGTGTGGGAGAGCATCTGATTTTAAGCCCTGAAAGATCGGCACTGTCAATTGGCTTATTTAAATATAATGTAAAAGGGATACCAGATCCCATCCGTCCCAGGTAATAGGTGTTTAATTTTTCTTCATGACTCTTATTTAGAAATTTGTTAACGCCAGTGGCCCTTTCTTCCCAAGGTTTAATTTTGGTGAGGCTCAAAGCATTTACTTCAGGTAAAGCCGAGGTATAATATCCATCAGTTGTAAAAACTATATCAATAATACCGTTTCTTAATGCTTCCACCTGTTCTCTGTTTGGAATAACTTCGGGTCCGCCAGTGTACTTGATTTCAAGTTGACCGGGATATTGTTTTGCAACATTTTCTTTAACCATATCCAGAAATTTCATAAAATTTTGAACTTCAAATACAGTTTTGGGCCATGCAGTAACTGCCTTGAGTTTAATTGTTTTAGAAGCCGCTTCGCCAGCGCCTGTAAATATAAAAACAATCAAAATAGCGGCAAACAAAGCTACCAGTTTTTTCAATCTGACAGATTTTAACATAAAATCTCCTTATTGTTTAAAAGTTATGTAGCTAACTTATCGATACATTACAGCAATTATATAACGCACGATGTGTCATGTTAGTCAACAAATAAAGTTAACAAAATGAAACTGATTTTTTGTGGGTCCATAGTAGCACAGGACACTTTTTTTGATTATCGCCATAAGCTACAGGCGTAGTAATCCCCGATTTTTTATTCGTGGTATTTGTTCTTTGACAATCTGTTTTGAGAGTTAAGCTGCAACCTGTTCAATAAGGGCAACCCATTTGTCAGGCAATCCATGAGATAACTATAACGTGTCTCAGATTCCCAGAAGAAAGTATTGTTTTAGTATTCTTAAGAATTCAACGTTTCAAAACATCAAGGATAAGATACTGAATGATTACGGTGATGGATTAATGACAGCATTTCAAAATTTAATGCTTTTGATGGGGAATTTAATCTCCAATTGCCTTTACTATCATTGTCTATCCTGATACAGATTGATCGTCCCAATAATTTTTCCTGAGAGGTAGGAATGGAGACTTCATACGATGGAATAGAAAGGTTATCTCCCTCAATAGCATGTGCTGCAAAAACAGTATTTGCAACATTTGAAATATTGAAAAAAGCAGATGGGAACTTGCCTTCAAAAGAAGTGATGAACCAGAAGAAGATTTCCCGGAAGAAAAGATACAACAAGCTACCATTGAGCAACTCGAAGTGAATGCCATCGAAGGCATAAAGGAATATTTAAAAGATCTGAACCCTTATGAGTTTCAGGATTTGGTAGCAGCCCTTCTCAGGTCCATGGGATATTTTACACCGTTTATATCACCCAAGGGTAAAGATGGTGGTATTGATATCATTGCATTTCAAGATCCTCTGGGAGCCAATGCACCAAGAATAAAGGTTCAGGTGAAGCACAGGCCAGATGCGGCCATACCGGTTGATGAAATCCGAGGGTTACTTGGCCTTTTGAATAAAGAGGGAGATATTGGGTTGTTTGTTACATCCGGTAGATTCACGACGGATTCGCAACGGTTTGCGAGGGACTCTCATATTCATGTCAAATTGATTGATGGGGATACCTTCATTGGGTTGTGGAAAGATTTCTATTCAAAACTGTCAGATGAAGAGAAGAATCTGTTGCCATTGCAGCCCATTTATTTTTTGGGTCCAAATGAATAAAAATTCACAGATATATTATAATGAAAACTGAACAACAGACACGGGCTGATATGATCGACAAGCAACTTGCGAAAGCGGGTTGGAATGTGAACGATCCAACACAGGTTGTTCAGGAATATGATATCCTTATTGATCTTCCAGAAGGGGTTGCTGAAGCTCAGACCCCATATCAGGGGCATCAGTTCAGTGACTATGTCCTCCTGGGTAAAAACGGCAAGCCGCTTGCGGTTGTGGAGGCAAAAAAAACAAGTAAAGATGCGGCCATCGGTCGGGAACAGGCCAAACAGTATTGTCATAATATCCAGAAGAATACAGGAGGCTTATTACCGTTTTGTTTTTATACCAACGGGCTTGCGACTTTTTTCTGGGATCTTGATAATTATCCGCCCCGAAGGGTTATCGGGTTTCCAACACTGGATGATCTGGAGCGGTTCCAATACATCCGGAAAAATCGAAAACCGCTTACCCGGGAATTGATTAATACGGATATTGCCGGAAGAGATTATCAGATCCGGGCCATCCGTTCGGTGTTGGAAGGCATTGAGCAAAAACAGCGATCCTTTTTGCTGGTCATGGCCACCGGCACGGGAAAGACCCGTACCAGTATCGCTCTTGTGGATGCGCTGATGAGAGCCGGGCATATGGAGCGGGTGCTGTTTCTGGTGGACCGGATTGCTTTGCGGGAACAGGCATTAAATGCGTTTAAAGAATACCTGCCCAACGAGCCGCGCTGGCCCAATGTGGGAGAAAAGCGGGTCAGCAAAGACCGGCGGATTTATATTTCAACCTATCCCACCATGCTCAACATCATTCGGGATGAAACCCAACACCTTTCCCCCCACTTTTTTGATTTTATCGTGATTGATGAGAGCCACCGATCCATTTACAATACCTATGGAGAAGTTCTTGAGTATTTCAAGGCCATCAATTTAGGGTTGACTGCCACGCCCACTGACATGATTGATCACAACACATTTAATTTGTTTGACTGTGAAGATGGTCTGGTCTGCCCTCCTTTGCCTATACTTTTGAAGAAGCCGTGAACAATATCCCCCCATATCTGTGTAATTTTCAAGTCATGAAGATCCAGACCAAATTCCAGATGGATGGAATCAGCAAACGGACCATTACCCTGGAAGACCAGAAAAAATTGATTCTGGACGGAATGGATGTTGAAGAAATTAATTTTGAAGGATCTCAGCTTGAAAAGCAGGTGATCAACCGGGGAACCAATACGCTGATTGTCAAAGAATTCATGGAAGAGAGCATCAAGGATGTCAATGGGGTACTGCCGGGTAAAACCATATTTTTCTGCTCTTCAAAAGCACACGCCCGCAGAATGGAGGAAGTGTTTGACACGCTTTTCCCCCAATACAATGGCAAACTTGCCAGGGTGCTGGTATCGGACGATCCCAGGGTCTACGGAAAAGGCGGGCTTCTGGATCAATTTACCCACAATGACATGCCAAGAATTGCCATCAGTGTGGATATGCTGGACACGGGCATTGATATCAGGGAAATCGTCACCCTGGTTTTTGCCAAACCCGTTTATTCATACACCAAATTCTGGCAGATGGTCGGACGCGGCACACGGCTCCTTGAGGCCTCAAAGTCCAAACCCTGGTGCATTGAAAAAGATGGTTTCCTGATTTTGGATTGCTGGGATAATTTTGAATACTTCAAGCTTACGCCCGAGGGGAAAAAGATAAAATCCTCTCTTCCAATGCCGGTAAGACTGTTCGGTATCCGGCTATACAAAATTGAAAAAGCCCAGAATTTAAGCAGGGATGATATCGCAACAAAAGAGATCCGCACGCTCAGACAACAGATTAAAAACCTGCCGGCCTCTTCGGTTGTGATCAAAGAAGCCTCCATCGTGTTGAATCGTCTTTCTGAAGAAAATTTTTGGCATCATCTGGACCCTGGGAAACTGGACTTTTTACGCACCCAGGTCAAACCGTTGTTCCGAACGGTATCAGAAGCTGATTTCAAAGCCATGCGATTTGAAAAGGATGTGCTTGAAGTGTCTGTGGCCAAGCTTTGCAATGAAAGACAACGGTTCGACCTTCTTAAAACAGCTGTGATTCTCCAGATCAGTGAGCTTCCCTTGTCCGTCAATATTGTGAAACGGGAACACCCCCTGATCAAGGCTGCCCAGCAACATCATTATTGGGTAACCATTACAGATGATGCCCTGGATATATTGATCGAAAAACTGGCTCCCTTGATGAAGTTCAGGGAAAAAGACCAGGAGGGGCCGGGGCCTGTATTACTTGATCTGATGGACAAGGTAAAACAAAAAGAGATGGTGGTGTTCGGTCCACAAAATGAGGCGATCAGCATTTCCCACTACAAAGAGATGGTGGAAAAACAGGTGCGGGGATTGACAAAAGACAATCCGATCCTGTTAAAAATCAAAGAGGGGCACAAGATTTCCCCCCATGATACCCAACGCCTTGCAAAAACATTGGGTGCAACCCATCCCCATATTACGGAAAACCTGCTGCAGGTGGTTTATCAAAATCCAAAAGCACGATTTGTCCAATTTATCCGCCACATTTTAGGTCTCGAACTTCTTGCAAGTTTTCCCGAGACATTTGCCAATGCATCCGGCGGAAGAATCTTTATCGGGGTGGATGATACCAATCAAATTACGGGATGTGCTTTTTCCAATAAACTTTTTTCCCAGATCGACGCCATGGCAGCCGCCTGCGATCCGCCCATTGCCGTTGAGATTGAAAAATTGCCACATCACAAAATAATTGTCATTCATGTGCCTGAAGGCGCCAACCGGCCCCACCGGTGTAACAAGGGGTTTTATTTGAGAAACGGTGCCAGTTCCCAGAAAATGAGCACCCTTGATATCACGGCCTTTATCCAGGCCGAGGGCAGGGTCCGATTTGACCAGCAGCTGAGGCTGGATCTGGACTGGAAAGAGGTGGTGGACGAAAACCGGCTGAACCATTTTCTGACATTGGCGCAGATTGCGCCTAAAGCCGACACAAAAAATCTTTTGCTCAATTTAGGGGCGGGTGACTATAAAAACGACCGATTTTATTTGAACCAGACAGGTGTCCTGTTCTTTTCCAAAGACCCCACCCAAAGATTGTTTCATGTCAGCGTGGTCTGTGCGCTTTTCAAAGGCACAACCAAGGCCTATATCCTGGACCGCAAAGAGTTGACCGGAAGTGTTCTGGAAAATGTTGAAGACGCATTGATCTTTTTAAAAAAGCATCTCCAGCTTCGCTGGGAGATCACTCGCAAGAGCACCAGGAGAAACGAAATTCTCGAACTTCCGGAAGTGGCATTGCGTGAAGCCATGATCAATGCGATCTGCCACCGGGATTACCTGGAGCAGGGCGCTCAGGTCATGGTGGAAATTTTTGATGACCGCCTTGAAATCTACAACCCGGGCGGTCTTCCCAAGGGGCTGCCGGAAAAGGATTTCGGCAAGAGAAGTGTCTGCCGAAACCCCAATATCGCCGGCCTTTTGCTCCGGTGCAATTACATCGAAAAAATGGGCTCGGGCATTGAACGGATTCATGCAGCCCTGGAAAAGGAAAACTGCCCCGGGGTGAAAATAGACTTTCATACCATATTTAGTCTTGTGTTTTTAAGGCCAACCTATATAACACCCCAGGACCCGGGCAATATCGGGGATGGCACTAGGGAGAAACCTAGGGAGAAACCTAGGGAGAATGCCAGGGAGAAACTCCTTGCCCTGATCCTGGAAAATCCGACCATCACCATGAAACAGCTGGCTGAACAGACAGGTCTCACACAAAAAGGCATTGAATGGCAGATTGCCCAGTTGAAAAAACAAGGACGGCTGGAACGGATTGGCCCGGACAGAGGCGGCCATTGGAAAGTCATAAAAGCCTAGAATAAAAATCAAGAGGAAAGAGGATGCTTCAACATAACCCTGAATTAAAATCACAAATCGACCAGCTCTGGAACAAGTTCTGGGCAGGCGGTATATCCAATCCCATAGATGCCATTGGACAGATCACCTATTTGCTGTTCATGAAACGCATGGATGAACTTGACCTGGAACAGCAATCTGCTGCCCAGTTTACAGGGGAAGTTTACACATCAAAATTTGACGGGGTCTGGGTGCCGCCGGAACACCGGGACAAACCCGAACCGGACCAGAAACCCTTTGAAGTGGAAAAAAGCACCCTGCGCTGGAGTTCCTTCGCACATATGGCACCGGCCGACGCCATGCTCACCCACGTGCAGACCAAAGTTTTCCCATATCTTAAGGATATGAACGGGGCAGAATCAGGCTTCACCCATCACATGAAAAATGCCGTGTTTATCATCCCTAAACCCTCTTTGCTGGTGGAAGCGGTCAAAACCATTGATGAGATTTTCATTCTCATGGAAAAGGATTCGTCCGAAAAAGGCCAGGCCTTTCAGGACATCCAGGGAGATGTCTATGAATACCTGCTCTCTGCAATTGCCTCGGCAGGCAAAAACGGACAGTTTCGAACCCCCCGGCACATCATTAAATTAATTGCCGAACTGGTGAAACCCCAACTGGGAAACCATATCGGGGATCCGGCCTGCGGCACAGCAGGCTTCCTTTTGGGCGCATACCAGTATATCGTGACCGATCTTGCCCGCAAGTCCGACAATCAAATTCTGAACCAGGACGAAGACGGTTTTTTCAGAACCTCTGTCAGTTCAGGGCTGACGGAAAATGCCAAAGAGATACTCAATAAAACCCTGTTCGGCTATGATATTGATGCCAACATGGTGCGCATGGGCATGATGAACCTGATGATGCACGGCATTGAAGAGCCCCTTCTGGATTACAAAGACACCTTGAGCAAAAAGTTCAACGAACCCAATCAATACCATATCATCATGGCCAACCCGCCCTTTACCGGCTCCATTGACAAAGGGGACATCAACGAAGACTTGAGCCTGACCACCACCAAAACCGAACTGCTCTTTGTGGAAACCATGGTCCGGATGCTCAAAAAAGGGGGCACCGCCGGGGTCATTGTTCCCCAGGGTGTGCTGTTCGGCTCCGGCAAAGCCTTTGTGGATGCCAGAAAAATTCTGACGGACCGGTGTGATCTCAAGGCTGTCATCACCATGCCCAGCGGCGTGTTCAAACCCTATGCCGGGGTGAGCACCGCCATCCTGGTGTTCACCAAGGTCTATGACAAGGAAGACAAGATCACCGAACCTGCCACAGAGCATGTCTGGTTTTATGAAATGGCCTCCGACGGCTATACCCTTGATGACAAACGCAGTAAAATCCAAGACCACGGCGACCTCCAGGATATTGTGGAAAAGTTTAATTCCCGTGATCCGAATGAGGAGAGTGACCGGAAAAATCCCAAGGGCTTTTTTGTACCCTACCAGGAAATCAAAGGCGAGAAATATGATCTCTCCCCCAACCGATACAAAGAAATGGTGTTTGAAGAGATCGAATATGAAAAGCCGGGCGTGCTTCTGGACCGGTTGATTATGGAGGAAGTAGGGAAGAATTTTGATAAAAAAATGTTTGCAAATTTTTCAAGTGGAATTATAAAAGAATTAAGTGAGTTAAGGAAGATGATAGGATGATTTGGAATTATCAGTCTTTAGGAAAAATACTTGCCCCTTCAGGAAGAGTTCGAGCGGGCAACGAAGAATATCCTGTTTTATCGATTACAATGCAGCATGGATTAATTGATCAATCTGAAAAATTTAAAAAAAGAGTCGATAGCCGAAATATTCAAAAATATAAAGTCGTCTATAGAAACGAATTGGTCGTTGGATTTCCAATTGATGAGGGTGTTTTAGGTTTCCAAACTCAATATCCTGCAGCTATTGTTAGCCCTGCATATGATGTTTGGAAGTTAAAAGCTGACATCGAAGGTCATATTCCTTATTTAGAAAAATACTTAAGATCGCCTCATGCAAGAGCTCTTTATGCATCAAAAATGCAGGGCGCAGTAGCCAGACGGCGCAGTCTAAAAAAAGATGATTTTCTTGCCCTAAAAATCCATTTCCCCCAGTTTAGCGACCAAATCCGCATTGCCACCCTCCTGAAGAATGTCGAATCACTGATTGCCAAACGCAAAAAGAGCATAGAGGATCTGGACAAGCTGTTGAAAAGCACTTTCCAGGAGATGTTTGGGGATCCAGTGAAAAATAAGATGGGGTGGGATAAAAAACCATTAAATGAATTCATTGTCAGTTGTAGAAATGGACTATCTCCATCGAAGAGTGGAACAGTTAAAGGAAAAGTTTTCATCTTGTCTGCAATTACTGGAAAAAGTTTTCGGGAAATCTATAAGGAAGCTTTTTTCAATAATGTCTTGGAAAAATATTTTCCTAAAAAGAACGACTTTCTTGTTTGCAGAGGCAATGGTAATATTAATCTTGTCGGAAGAGGTTTCTTTTTTAATGGAGAGAGTAGTGATATTCTATTTCCAGATACAATTATCAGTTTGACAATCGATATAGAAAAAATAGAAAAATCTTACTTAGAGCAAATATGGCAAAATCACCTATTAAGATCTCAAATTGAGTCAAATGCAAGAACAACAAATGGTACATACAAAATCAATCAATCTGTAATAAATAAAATAATGTTGGTTTGTCCTCCCCTTAAACTCCAAAACCAATTCGCCAAAATCGTCGAAAAAGTAAAGTCCATCAAAGAACGTTACCACAATAGCCTTGCGGACCTTGAAAGCCTCTATGGCACCTTTAGCCAAAAAGCATTCAAAGGAGAATTGGATTTAAGCCGGGTTCCATTGGAAAAAGAAGCAGAAGCGCAGCAGGAAACGATTGAGCCCCAAATCCAGGAGACGGTTAAAGAACCTCAATAAGAGATCACAGCCAACCTCGCAGACCGGGATCAGGTTCTGCGCCAATTATTTGATAAATTTCTTTCCAACAGAAATGGGGATAGCTTTTCCCTGGAAGCGTTCTGGCCTGCGGCAGAAGAAAAATTCATGGACGTCATGGACGATGAAACTCTGCCATTGGGAATGAAAGACTATGATACGGTAAAGCAGTGGCTCTTTGATCTGCTTGAATCGGACGAGGTTTCCCAGTCGTTTAATGAAGCGGAAAACCGCATGGAGATCCATATCAACCCATGATCCTGCTGCGGCTGAAAATAAACCAAGCCTTTCGCTGCCTTCAAAAAGGGTTTGAGTTGCAGTTTCAGCGGGAGTGGGACAGAGGTGAGCATGACGGATTCTCTCCCTATGTGCTGGCAGGTCCCAACGGCAGCGGCAAATCCAATGTTCTGGAGGTGCTGGCAGCAATTTTCTATCACGTGGAATGTCAGTTTCTGGATCATCGGCCCGAGTCTTTTGATTATGCTGAAGAGAACAATCCTGAGGGGTTCAGGGATAAGACGGCTGTTCCCAATGCCTTTGAACTGGAATACCTCATTATCCCGCCGATAACGCTTGAATATGGTGACAGCAAAGTTCTGGTCCATATCAGGATTGTAAAAGAAACGGCCTCCGGTGCCAGGGTTTATCTGTTGAATCATCCAGATGTGGACAGCACTAAACCCCTTCCCCGGGTGGAGGCCTATGAGATGCTGCCGGATTTTGTCCTGGCCTATTCTTCCGGGGAGAATGAAATCTTAAGCCTGCCGTTTTTTAAGATGCGGTTCATCAACATTGATGCCTATCTTTACTTTCTCACGCGTCAGTCGGATTATCCGGGAACACTGGAAGGTCATATGACCTTTCTGGATGCCGAAATGAACCAGGCCATATTGATCAGCAATTTTCTGTTCCAGGATGATGAAACCCTTCAGCCGTTCAAGCAGGATGTGGGAATAGAAGGGCTCAAGCAATTCAGGATCATCATCCGCCAGCACAGGCGAGTTGAATTTGACCGGGAAATCCTTGATGGCCTTGGGCAAAATAAAGAAAAAGATTTGTCCCGGACGACCGTTGAATTAACCGCTGCCCTGAAAAAAACAATAGAACGGGATGACGGGTCCATCCGAAAAACCGGGATTATCGATAAACTGGCACAATGCGCCACCTGCACCTTTTATGATGATGAAACCGACTCCCTGGTTCTGGATTATTGGGTGACCGAGGCAACAAAACAGGCATTTAAAAACCATTTCTCCACCATTATTGAGTTGTTTCAAAGCTTTCAGATTTTGTTGACATTGAATCTGTATTCGGTGAGCGATTCCCTTAAAAAAGACCTGTACCAGTCTGCCAGCCTTTATGTGAATGAAATCATCCCTGTGTTGCCGTCGGATGAACGGGTTATACGGTTTAAGGATCTGGTGCTGGTGAAAAATGGGGTAAAAAATACGCTTTATGCCAAATCTCTGTCCGACGGTGAACACCAGTTTTTGCACAGCCTGGGACTTTGCCTGCTGTATAAAAATACCAACAGCCTGTTTTTGCTGGATGAGCCGGAAACCCATTTTAACCCTGACTGGCGGTCAAAATTCATCTCCCGGTTGCGCCAGTGTTTTGCCCATGCTCCCGGGAAGATTTTCAGGGAAATGCTGATCACCACCCATACCCCGTTTCTGATCTCGGACAGCCGACCTGAAAAAGTTCTGGTGTTTGAGAAAAAAGAGGGGGACGTCAAGATCACCCTGCCCGATTACAATACCCTTGGGGCCTCCATCAATAAAATTACCCTGAAGACCTTTGGCAAAAAAAAAACCATTGGCGGATTTGCCCATCAAATTTTGGATGATCTGAAACGCAGGTTTAAAAACGGAGAAAACAAAAAGCAATTGCTTGAAGAGTTGAATGAAAACTTAGGGGATTCGGTTGAAAAGGTTTTGTTCACAAAGACCCTCCTTGACAGCATAAAAAAAGATGAAACCTGATGCTGTTTTCCTATGTTTATGTTCCCCATTCCATGGAAAAAATGCAGGGATATATTGATTATATCTTTTGCAGCGTGTGGTGCAGGGCATCAAAAAACATTCCTTTCTCATTTGGCCTTTTTAGTGGAAACCCGGATCTAAAAGAAATTATAACGGCGTTTCATTATTCCGATGCAAAGGGGGCGGATTTTTTTAACGGACATGTTGAAAAGATTTACACTATTTTTTCAACCCTTTCCGGCAATCAGATAGGCCGGTTAAAATCCTGGTATAAAAATAACAATGATCTTGAAAAAGCCTGCGGCAATCACACCGCCATTAGCCTTATCCGGTATGACGAATTGGCTCAATTTCATACAGACCTTTCAACAGAGCTGGCTGCATTTTTTAAAGGCCTGTATTCAAAGGATCTGTTGAACTTGGCAGTTTTACGAAAAAAAATCGGAACCATTGACGATCATTATAAAGCGTTCATGAGCCAAAACCGGGCAGGGAAATGCCCCTTTTGCGGCATACAGGATATCAAGGGTATTTATCACAGCAAACGAGACGCCTATGATCACTATTTGCCTAAAGGGATTTATCCGTTTAATTCCATCAATTTTAAGAACCTGGCACCGACATGCCATGAATGCAACAGCGCCTACAAATTGACCAGAGACCCCTTACTGAATACCACCAACGGAAGCCGGAAAGCGTTCTATCCCTATTCAACACCCCCCCCCATTGGATTGAACTGAAAATTGATTTAAGCTGCGCAGACTGGACGACTATCAAACCCGAAGAAATTGGCATATCGGCCGGCCCGGATGAGATAAAAGAACAAATCAGCACCTGGAATGATGTCTATGGCATTAAAGAACGGTATAGAGCCAAATGCTGTGGAGAAAACGACGGTAAGGGTTGGATCAGAGAAGTCGTAGACGAGTCCCAGAATTATGGATTGTCACCATTTCAATATCTGGAGGGGAAACTCAAAACCGCCAAAAATGAACCCTGGGTCGATGATAATTTTCTTAAAGCCCCTTTTTTAAAGGCATGCCAAAAGGCCGGATTCTTCGATGATCGGCCATGATGAACTCCTTCAAAGTCGATGGCGATCCCCCAGAGAATTGGCTCCAAACTTCCAGCAGGAGAGTTGCTTGGAGAAATCATTAAATTAAAATTAAGTATTATTATCCTAATGGCAACGGCCATTAGACGTTCAGTGTATCAATGATATTAGTTCAAATCTTAATTATATTTTTAAAGATATGACAGATCAAGGAGATCTAAAGTGTTGGCTTCTGGATATAACCAACCTTTGCCTATATTCTAAATTTACCTAACAATTTCCCTGTAAATTTTCGCTTTCTCAGTAATTTCCAAACACAAGATATGTGTATGCCATAATCTTTAATTCCACAGGTATAAAAATCAATGCTTCAAATATAATGAGTGGATTTTGAATTAAATTTAAAATGTCTGAGATTTTTTGAGGTTAACCAACAACCCAATGAGACACCGTTAACGATAAAAGAGCGCTTAAGATCGGGTCCAAACCGTTATCGCCATATCTTCCAAAGATCAAAAAGTTTATCCAAGATAACCGATTCGAAGCGATCAAAAAAAAACAGCCGAGCAAGAAAAAACCTAAAAATAGGCATCCTCCCCGTGGAATGCATACATAAAAAAAGGCCCGCCTGATGAAGGTATGCCCGAGAAACGGGTCAGGGCCTGTAAAAAAAATTTGTTAGACGCTTTGTGTCCTGGAGTTTCACCCGGCATTCTCGATCCTGCAGATCTGTTCAGCACAATTTTTTATAATGTCTGTCAATCGTGCATGGGACAGCTCGGAATAGGAATCATAGGAGATGGGGTTTATATCCCCCAGCATTTCCATTAACTGGTTCTCAAACATGAATGCGGTTTCCATCAATTCCTTATGGCTGTAGTCTTCAATCCCTTTTTCACGGTTGCCGGAAATATTAAGTGATACCACCTGTGCTGCTGTCATTTCGTGCAGTCTGTCAGGGGGTAACGCCTTCTTTATGCCCAAAGGGGAGAATCCTTGTTCCAATAAATTTTTTAAAGATAAAAATATGGGTTCAGGAAATTCATTCCAGTAAAACCATTCCCATTTTTCACACTTGTCCGGTTCTTTTATCCGGGGGGTTCCATTTTCATAATCACAGACAACAAACAAGGTCACATAGTGCTTGTCGTTTTGGTAAAAAAAGTCATTGGTAATTGTTACAAACCGGGAATTTTTAACAGACAGGCCCGTTTCTTCAAAAACTTCCCTTTGGGCGCACCCTTCAATGGATTCATTGAACTCCAGGTGTCCACCGGGAAACGCCCATGAACCAGAACCGTGAGCGCCTTTGCGTTTTCCCAGCAATACTTTTCCCTGTTTAATGACAATGGCTGCCACCCCAACTGCCGGTCTTTTTCCCATCTATATCTCCATTTCATGCCAGACAGTAATCTGATTGCGTCCAGCATTTTTTAATTTATACAACGCTGCATCGGCACCCAAAAGTTTCTCAAGAGAGATAACCTCATTTTTTACACACACGGTTACCCCGATACCCATGGGCCACCGGGACAAGATCCATGAACCGATAACGTCTAAAGCCCCACCCCATCAAACTATAAACACCTAGGGCAAATGAAATGAGGTCACGGGCGTCAGGTTTTTTTCCGGATAAATCTGATCTGAATTGGGGGGCATGGAATTGTAGACCCAGTCGATATCGATTTGACCCATCCTTATGCCGGATATTCGTTTATACCCTGTAAATTTCCCCCGGACAAGGACAGATTCAAGGGTGGTCTTTAAACAAAATACAGATAGATCCATGTTTGCGGTGACCTCCTGCTGCTGGGTACCCAGGGCTTTGGCATAAAAAACAATGCGCCTGGAATCAAGGGTCATGCACTGGACAAAGGGGATTAAACAGGGAAATCCATCGGATGCCATGAAAGACAAAAACTTCAGGGTAAAAGGGCTTGAGAATAATTTTTCCCCATAGGGTTTGAGGATGGGAAGGGCTGGCCTGTTAGTTGATCGCCGGTTTTTTGTTCTCCAGGGGGTTGCACCCGCCCTTGCCATGAGGGTCATCAGGGTGGAGCGGGCCATCTTAACAAGGGGCAGCCCATTGGCAGGGGTGGTTTCAACCAGATCAAAATAATGGACCCTGTCGATGGGAAAATAGGAATTATACCTCTGCAGGGGTTTTTCCTTGTAAATCTCCAGTTCAGGTCCCTGGGACTGCTGTTCCCTCCACAAAATTTTTCCCGTCCATATTTTTTTTGATTGGGGTGACAGAATAAAAAATGACACCTTTGGGTTTTTTTGCATAAAATATTTGCTGTTTCCCCGGATAAACTGCCCCAGGGTCATGGTGGTGTCATTTAAGGCCATCAAAGAATTGATAAAGGTAATATGGGGAAGACCTTCCAGATTTTGGGTGGCAATAATGCCAATTTTTTCCAGGGGGGCTGTCTTTTCAACGTCAAAGGCATTAAATTTGGTTTTTATTTTCATCTGCTCTCCCATCATGCAGTTAAAGTTTTTTTTATGGCCGGGCCTTTGCCAGAGCGGATATTTGCTATAGAGTCCCTTGGTCAGGCCGAACTGAACCGCTCCAAAAAACGATACCCTCCCCCACACCGGTTTTTACCGCCTCAAGGTACAAGGCTTCCATTTTTTTCCTTTCCACGAGCAAGGTGGCCCCATAGGCCCACTGCTCACCCAGCCGAGTATACTTTTCTTTTCCCAGATTATTAAAGGCACACAGCTCCCACCGGGACACCCGTCCTTCCAGGTTGTTCACAATAAACTCACCAATGGCCCGTATGGTTTCTTCCCGGTCGGTTGCACCGGGAATGATAGGGGTTCGAATCCAGAGATCGGTTTTGAAAGCCCCAAGTAATCCTGGTAATTGTTTCAAATTGTCAAGAATTCGTTCATTGGAAACCCCTGTAAATTTCTCATGGCGCCGGGCATCTATCTCCTTGATATCAAAGAGAAGCAGGTCCGTTACGGGCAAAAGGGTTTCCAGGCAGTCAAAGGAACACATGCCACAGGTATCCAGGGCCGTATGAATCCCGCGCGCCTTTAGTCCCGTTAAAACCCCATGGGTGAACCTGGGCTGCAGGGTTGCTTCTCCCCCGGAAAGGGTGACGCCCCCCTTTGATTGCAGAAAATAAGCCTGGTCCTTGGCAAGCTCGTTCACCAGATCACTTGCCCGCCATTTTTCCCCGAGAAGCACAATGGAAAGCGTCGGACACTCCCGGGCACACTCCCCGCACCCTTTACATCTTCCTCGGTCAATGACAATTCCCTCGGGGGTGGCGGTAAGCGCCCCCTGGGAACAGGTATCCACACAGATGCCGCATCCAATACACCCGACGCCATTCCATACCAGCTGGGGTTTGGGGGAAATGCTTTCCGGGTTATGACACCACCTGCAGTTCAAGGGACATCCCTTAAGAAAAACCGTTGTCCTCAAGCCCGGCCCGTCTTCCGTGGACATCCGCTGGATTTCAAGGATAATCCCCCGGCGATCAGTCCCCGGGCGGTCAGTCCCCTTGGGATCAGTCCCCGGGCGGTCAGTCCCCGGGGTCATCATTGCACGCTCCCGGGATCGGCCTTAAAAATTGCCATGGCTGATCCGTTTGATGACTTCATCCTGGAGCTCCTTTCCAATACTGGTGAAATAGGCATTATAACCGGTGATTCTGACCAGAAGATGCCGGTGATCCCCGGGATTTTTCTGGGCGTCCACGAGCACCGATGGATCCAGCATATTGATTTGCAGGGCGGTTCCCCCGTTCTCTTTGTACCCCTTTAAAAATGACTTAAACTTGTCTTTGTGAGTGGGGTCCTTTAGGATGGAAGGATTAAAGGTGATGGTGTGGCTGGCCCCGTTGGGAAGGTCATTGATAAATTCCTTAAAATCCCCGGTTGTTTCCTTGGTTTTACCCCCCAAAACCTTGCCCACAGAATTTGAGTTGGCAGTCGGCCCTTTGATATCCGCCCCGTTTGAGGGGCAGATTGCATTGGAGAGAAATTGCCCCCTTTGCCTGCCGTCGGCACTGGCTGCCATGACATGGCCGTCGGCTGCCCAATAATTCCAGCTGAGCATACCCGGCCGGAACTGCCGAAGGGTGGAAATGGTTTTATGTTTCCAGGTTTCATCACAAAAAATTGTCATCACCTGCCGTGCCAGGGAGTCTGCCGGGTCATCATCCCGACCGTATTTAGGCGCCCGGTTTTTGGCCTTTGCCCGGAGAATTTCGTGCCCCTCCCAATTGTCCTTCAGGGCCCGGGTCAACTCGGCCAGGGAACAGGCCTTTTCGTCAAAGACCAAATACTGTATGGCCAAAAGGGAATCCACTGTTGTGGCATAGGTCACCGCCTCCAGAGTGGTAAAGCTGATCTCGGCCCCGCCCTGGGTAACATCCCTGCCCTTTTCCAAACACCCTTTCACCAGGCAGGACAGATAGGGCGTTGCAAAATAGCTGTTTCGCAGGGATTCGGACAATTCGTAAAGAGCTGCACATTTTTTGACGATAAAGGCGGTCTGCTCCTTAAAGGCATCCAGGAAATTCTCAAAGGTGTCAAAGGTGTTGGGGTCCCCTGTACAAGGCCCGTCCTGCCGTATTTTTTCCGATTTTCCGGTCATGGGGTCCACATAGGGATTCAGGTCTTTACCCCGGGTCAAGACCAATTCAACTGCCTTTAAAAGGTTGAGGTTATTGTCCACGGTGCCGGACCGGTCATTACCCACCATGGTATTTTCCAGGCATCCCACCGGGGCATAGTCGTGGACATTGGTTTCATTGATGAGATCGCTTATGCCCCCCTTTTGCCCCTGGCCCACCATCCCGGCCATGGACCGCTCATCAAAATTAAGCAGAAACGGCGCCCCGTCTGCCCTGCTGATCATTTCAACGCAAAAATCATAGAGTTTTTCCGGGATAATTCTCATCGCTCATGACCAGCATGTGGTTGATCCAAAGCGCTTGAACTGCTTCCCAGAAACCTTGAGCCGGTTCCCAGGGCACACGGCTCAGGAGTTTCGCCATCCGGTCCAGCTCTTTTTGCCGGACCGGGTCTGCTTCTTTCTCCATTAACGACTTGCACAATAGGCTGTATTTCCCGGCCAACTCCCCGGCCGTTCGGCTGGCTGTCATCATAGCCCTGAGCTGGGACCCTTTGGGGCCTGACTGTTCCGTTTCTTCTAAAGAATAAAACCGGGCGGATATCTCACTGGCAATCCCCTTCCAGCCGATTTTCAATGCCCTTTCATGGCCGGGGATGAGATGACCGCTGGTGGCACCGACATTTCCATACCCATGGTCATGGAACCATTTCACCTTTGCCCTCACCCCGTTTTTACCCAAAATTTTCCCGTTATAAGCAGCCTGTTCCTTCTCATCCAGGCACATGGAGGTAAGAATATTAAACCGCCCACCGGCAATCAGGTCTCCGGGCAAAATTTCTTGGGGCAGGTGATTTACCATCACCTCTTTCACAAAAAAAGCCCTTCGCTCGGCAATGCTTTTGTCCCAGAAATCTTGTTCAATGGGGACGGTCCTTGCCGCCTGGGCGTACCCTCCCCGCATGACGTCAAACATCAAATAGGTTTCAGGAACAATGTAATAGGTAAATTCATGGTACTGCAGATCCCAGGGGGTTCCCGTGGACCAGACCGTGTACTCGTTATTCCATTCCCGTTTATTTCCCAGAAAATAATAATCCCGAAGCCATTGGATCCGGTCGGAATTTTTCTGTTTGTCCCTAGGGTCCATCGTCTGATTCATGGGTGCTTCCCCCTATGTTTTTAAAATTGCTCTCAGGTGTCGTTCGCCATGTGCGAGTAACTTTTTTGTATACTCCTTGGCCTTTTCAACGGATTGATCGTGAATGGCCCCGACAATTTTCCCATGGTGTTCAAGGACCCAGGGGATCACCGATCTATCTGCAAAAAATTTTTCCGTCAGGCTGATATAAAATTGTTTAAGAGAATTGAGCAGCAGGGGATAGACCAGATTATCCGATGCAATGGAGATGAGATGATGGAACTCAAAATCAAGGGCTGCAATCCCCTTTATATCGTCAGGATCAACTTGTCCTTCCCTGTCAACTATCTCCTGGAGTTGTGCCACCTGGCTTTGGGACCTGTTCGTTGCAGCAAGACCGACATTTTCAACCTCCACCAGCATCCGCATGTCCAACATGCTGGCAAGCAGTCGTTCAGATACCTGACCGTCGCTATACTCAAACAAAGAGGTGAGCACAAAAAGGGAACCTTCCTTCCGGTAATCATTTATGACCGACCCCTTCCGGGGGGTCATGGTGACAAGGCCCTTTGAAACCAGGTTGACCAGCCCCTCATGGACCACAGGCCGGCTCACCCCCAGCATCCGGGCAAGCTGCCTTTCCGGTGGCAGGCGTTCTCCTATTTTAAAATAGCCGGAGAATATCAGCCGCTCAAATTTCTGGATAAATATATCCCGCAAACTGTCTGACTGGATCGGTTCGATCATTTGATCTTCCTTGCCCTCCTGGTGTCTATTTTTTAGGCTGGTGGTATTACCACAGTCAAACAAATGATCGGGAAAGCCAAGGGGAAAAACAAACAGAAAAATCAGATTCACTTCAGGAAAAGTTTACATTTCAAAAAATCGAAGATCAAGGGTACCATAATATCTATAATCTAAAAACGGTTGACCCGGATCGCGTTCAGTGGTTGAATGTCCTCCACTGGGGCGTTGACTTTGTGCGCCCACACAAAACCACCATATTGGAGACTATAATGTCCGAATCTATACCCGAAATACTGGAAAAACAACTCAAACATCACCTCGGCAAGGCAGTTCCCGCTCACGCCGTCCATGACATTCACGCGGCTCTGGAACTATCCGAAATTCTGGAAGCCAAAGGATTTTCCTTTCAACTCAAAGACCTCTGCCCCAAAAGCCAGTACGAGACCCGGTGGCGTGCTATTTTTCTCAAAGATGGAGAGAAATTTTCCGCCGACGATCCGCAATCATCGGTGGCGGTCTGCACGGCAGCAGTCGACGCGCTGACCCACCCGTAATGCAGCCTCTAATGGGATCACACCTTGATGAGGGTATGCACTTTACCAAATAGAAAAACAGGAAGCCTATATGGACAAGTGGTGGGACTGCAAAGCGCTTGACCGGTTCATTGAAAAGGTGTTGCGTGTGGATCTGTTGAGCAAGCTCAAACAGGACTGGCCGGAACTGAAACAAAAATACGGAGATCGGTTTTTCAGGATGTGGGAGTACTATCTTTTAACCTGTGCCGGGGGATTTTGATCCAAACAGATGCAGTTGTGGCAAATCATCATGACCAAGCCCGGAAAGACCAGGCCGAATTGCCGGATTTCATAAAGCCGTATAGAAATGATACGGTCAGGCATGTCAGGGCACACAAGGGAGAGTTCATCATTGATGATACCTATCAATGCAGATACCTATCAATGCAGATACCTATCAATGCAGATACCTATCAATGCAGATACCTATCAATGCAGATACCTGGTGGATGCTGGCGGCACCCACTGCCCGGTATTTTTATGACAAAACATTATACCCGCTGATTTGACGATTTTTTTTGCCCGTAGGTCTTGAATTTTTCAAGCACCGTTTCCATTTCTTCCTCCGGCAGAATAACCGGTTTGCCGATACTTTGGGTCTGGTAATAAATCCGGGCGACAAATTCGATCTCTTCAGCAGCCGCAAAAGCGGCGTCCATATTCCGGCCGACAGCCACCAGGCCATGGTTGGCAAGAAGCAAAGCGTTGTACTGCCCGATATTTTGCGCCACACTCCGGGCCAACTCAGGGGTTCCGAAAGTGGCATAGGGCGCTATCGGCACTTTTTTTCCTGCAAAGCCCACCAGGTAATGAACCGCCGGGATTTCCCATCCCAGGCAGGCTATAGTGGTGGCATAGGGAGAATGGGTGTGCACCATGGCCTGAACATCCTGCCGCTGACGATAAACGGACAGGTGAAACCCCAGCTCACTTGATGGCTTGCAGTCTCCCTCCTGAATATTTCCATCCAGATCGGTGAGAACAACATCTTCGGGCTGTAACGCAGCATATTCAATGCCGCTGGGGCTGACAGCCACCCGTCCGGAATTCCGGTCAATTATGCTCAGATTGCCTCCGGTGCCGGTGGTCAGACCAGATTCAACCATTTTAAGCCCAAAATGCACAACCGCTTTTCTTTCTGTTTCCATCTGCATAAACGCCTCCATCAAGAAATGATGATTCATCCTCATACATCAGTAGGAAAAGAACTGATTTTTGTCAAGAAAACCATGAAAAATCATCCGTTTTATTGAAAACCTGGACATCATCGAAAAAATTATCTTGTGTAAATATAGTTCATTGAAGGATAACTTTAAACAATTACCCCTAAAAGAAAACTGTTATATTTTTAGTCCTTAGACTGTTGGTGCAAAAGGTAAGTATCTCATGTTTCTTTTAGGTTTTTCCTAAATTAATAAATGCATAAATAATGCCAATTTAATAAAATAAATAAATAGAATGTATCAGGCTTTTTTCAACAAAAAATAATTTAAATATCAATGATTAAAGCGTGTCATTTTCGTTGTTATATTATAACTGCTTGAATATAAAATCATGACTTGATAAGTGTTATTAAAAGTATTATATATAGTATTATTAATATCTATTTTTAATTAGCATAAGAGGTTTATTATGAATACTATAACAGCCAATCAGCTCAAAACACAGGGAGTTACTGTCATCCAGAACAATCTTTCAAAAAATCATGAGTTGGTTATTACAGTTCGAGGTAAAGAAAAATTTGTTGTAATGGATATGAAACAGTATAATTATCTAAGAGAATGTGAACTCGATGCTGCATTACATCAGGCAAAAACTGATTATCAAGAGGGTAACTATATCACAGAGAATGTTGAAGCCCATATCAAACGAATCACAAAATGACATATAAACTCATCTACACAGATAGTTATATTAAACGGGCTTCAAAATTTGTTAAAAAACAACCTGATTTAATATCTCAATATGGGAAAACACTAAAACTTTTAGAAATAAATCCAAATCACCCCTCTTTGCGAATTCATCCATTAAAAGGAAAATTAAAAGATCTGCATTCGGTTTCTATTAATATATCTTACAGAATTACACTTGAGTTTTTTATCACAGAAAAAGAGATCATTTTGGTAAATGTCGGACATCATGATCAGATTTATTAGAAATCATATTACGGAGAAATTCCATGCTTTATAGAAAAATGCCGAAAACAAATGAACCACTGTCTGCCCTTGGCTTTGGGTGCATGCGCCTGCCCGTGCTTACCGACGGTAAAATAGATGAAAAAAGGGCCATTGCCCAGATTCGCCACGCCATTGACCAGGGGGTCAATTATATTGATACGGCTTGGCCCTACCATGGCGGGCAGAGCGAACCCCTGGTGGGGAAAGCCCTGTGCGACGGATACCGGGACAAAGCCTATATTGCCACCAAGTTGCCCTCCTGGATGGTACGAGACCGGGCCCACATGGACGAGTTCCTCGAGGCCCAGCTCAAACTGCTGCAAACAGATCAAATCGACTATTATTTGATTCACAACCTGGCCGGCCCCATGTGGGACAGGTTAAAACAGAGACAGGTGCTGGAATTTCTCGACCGGGCCAAACAAAGCGGCAAAATAAAATATGCCGGATTTTCCTTCCATGGCCGGGTGGATGATTTTCAAACCATTGTGGATGACTATTCCTGGGAATTTTGCCAGATCCAGTACAACTACCTGGATGAATTTCACCAGGCCGGAACCCAGGGACTTGAGTATGCCGCCCAAAAAAACCTGGGCATCATCATCATGGAGCCGCTTCGGGGCGGAAACTTAGGCGCGCCTGAGCCCCCTCCGGAGGTGAAGGCGATCTGGCAAGATGCCCCGGTCACCCGGACACCGGTTGAGTGGGCCTTGCGATGGGTCTGGGACCACCCGCAAGTCACGGTGGTATTGTCCGGCATGAATGAAGAGGCCCACATTAAAGAAAACCTGAAGATTGCAGCTGCTGCCCCGGCCAATTCCCTGACCCCCCAGGAACATGGCCTGATCAAACGAGCCGCAGACACCTACAAACGATTGATGAAGGTCAACTGCACCGGATGTGAATATTGCAAGCCCTGTCCGTCCAGCGTCAATATATCAGCGGTCTTTGAAGTGTTGAACAAGCTCCATTTGTTCAAAAACGAAGCCGAAGCCAAATTCATGTACGCCATCCGCTGCGGCGGAATTTTCAACCGGGGAGAAACCGGATATGCCTCCCAGTGCGTCCAATGCGGGGAATGCCTGGACAAGTGCCACCAGGGAATTGCAATTCCCGATTTCCTAGAAATGGCAGTCCAAGACCTGGAAGACGACAAAACCCCGGAACGTCTGGCCATGGGCAAAAAAATGCTAAATATGGATTAGGCGGATTAGGCGGATTAGGCGGATTAGGCGGATTTGCCGGGCAAAAAAGCCACAAGGCACAAACCGATCAGGGAAACTGTAAAAACAATAATAAAGGCGGAATAAACCCCGTTTGCAACG
>Ga0307987_1000175_pt1 | contig 39997 bp, 31 predicted proteins | sample EllFjometagen181_FD_203157 | JGI IMG/M metagenome (GOLD analysis project Ga0307987, IMG submission 203157) | Marine microbial communities from Ellis Fjord, Antarctic Ocean - #181 | ecosystem: Environmental > Aquatic > Marine > Unclassified | place: Southern Ocean | collected 2014-10-08 | reverse complement strand
CGATCATCGGAGCGCTGTAGTCCTCGCCCTTGTTGATGGCCAGAAAGCCGAGGGCTCCGAGCCCCACGTGGACCAACCAGCCAAGGCCGCAGACCGCGTAGCCGACCCAGCCGGCGATGCCTACGAACATGGCCTGCTTGAGCTGCCGCTGGAACCAGGCGTCGTCTTCTTGGCCCGGCACCTTCCAGACGAAGTTGCAGACACCCCAGCCGAAGGGACCCCACAGGGCGGTCAGGATCCACATGATCTTGGCGCGGTCCCGCAGTTCCTGGGGAACGCCGATCTGATCGAGGGTGAGCGTCTCGCTGTTGCTCATGGATTCCTCACCGCGTGTAGGCTCGGCCCTGGCTCGCCTGAATGGTGGCTGCTGCTCGTCCAAGTACCATCACCACCATGAGTTCACACAGCCGCTGCTAAGCGCCCGCCGTCACCCATGATGACGGTTTCACCCCAACCTATCACGCAGCACGGCGCGGATCGACCACGGCCGACCGAGTCGGTGCCAGGGTGGCGGCCGCACCCTTGGGGCGAGGCCAGACGCCTGTTCTGGCAGCGATGAGACAGCGACGAAACAGAGGCTGTTTGTTTACGTTCATTCGTTTTGCCTTATCGCTTGCTCCTTGGGTATTACCTCATTTTTTCTCTTGTTACCTTTTGGTCATTCCGTTATCTTTCACATATGGCAAGACCCCAAACCCGCAGCGATCAGGCCATCCTCGAGGCCACCCGCACCGTGCTCATGGAACGCGGCCCCAGCGCATCCATTTCCGCCATCGCCAAAAAGGCCCGACTCAGCGGCCCCGCGATCCTCGGGCGCTTCGGCTCCCGTGCAGCGTTGGTACAAGCGGCCCTGGCCCCCCCTCCCCTGGCGCCGGTGCTGGCAGCGCTGTACCTCGAGCCCAGCACCGATGACTTCCAAGCCCAGCTCGAGCGACTGCTGTTGGTCATGGGGGCCTGGTACCAGCAAGCCCTCCCCTGCCAGGTGCTGCTGCGCTTGAGTCCCCCCTCGCAGCGCCCACTACCCGCCAACGCTCGAGCCCACCAGCCACGGATACAACCCACGCTCACCATCTGGCTGGCCAAGGCCCAGGCGCGGGAGCTGGTGGTGCGCGGCGATCCCCAGGCCCTCTCTGCGACCATCCTCCACGCCCTACGGGGCCACGCCACCCAGGCGATGCTCCTAGGCGGTCGCAACGCCGCCGCCCTCGCCACGGTCGTGCAACAGCTCGCTTCTCTGACCCTGCGGCCCCCCAGCCCGTTCGACTACGATGCTCCAGCGCGACGATAGCGCAGCGTCCAGTTCAGGTCATCGGGCAGGTAGGAGCTGAAGATGGTGGCGTGCAACACCATGCTGCCGTCGGGCTGAAAGACGTAGCGGTTGGTCTGCCCACCCTTGTCTCCCGAGATCCGGAGGCTCACCCAATCGGGCCCGTGCTCGATGCGCACCTGGTAGGGATCGCCATCGTCCATGATAGGGCCATCGCTGCCGTCGAGGCGCCTGGAAAACGGCGCCTGCGCCCCCCCGCAGCTCACGTCCAGGATCTCCGTACTCAGCGCCAGGCTGAGCTCGGGGCAGACCGTCTCGTAGACCGCCGGCTTCAAGCGCAGACGCGCCAAGGGCTTGATTACGAACGGCAGGGAGTCCATGCCCTGCTCCACCGCCTGGTCGAGCCTTGGCTCGTAGGCGGCTGGGCCCTCGACCAGGACGAAGCTGCCGGTTGCCAGGGGCTGCAGTGCAGGCTCAGGCGGCGCCGCCATCGCCACGACCACCAGCATCAGGGCTTGGGTGCTCACGGTGAAGCCTCTCCGTGCAGCGCAAGGCCCTCGAGGGGCCGGACCTCGAGCCCCAGCGCCCGCTGCAAGCGAGCGACGGCCACCAGATAGTCGAAGGCCGCCACGATCTGATCGGTGGATGCCTTGGTGTACAAGGTCTCGGCTTCGAGCAGGTCGGTGGCGGTGGCGGTGTGGGCCTCGAACATCGCACGCACGATGCGCAGGTTCTCGTTGGCCTGATCCGTGGAGGTCTGGCGAGCGTCCCGCGCCATCAGGGCGAGGCGGGCTTCCTCGAGCATGGCCTCGGCCTGCAGACTCATACCATCGCGCAGGGCTACCAAGCCCGCCTGAGCCTGGGAGGCCTGAGCCGCGGCCTGTTGGGCATCGTAGTGCTTGCGGCCCCAGCTCCAGACCTCCCACTCCATACCGAAGCCCACGAACCACGACTCGGGGATGGCCAGGGAACCCAGGCCCCAGTTCTGTTCGTAGGACGCGATGGCGGCGATCTGGGGGATACGATCGGCGTTGAGCCGGTTGCGGTTGGCCAGCGCTGCGTCGGCCTGAGCCTCGAGCCTGCGGACCTCGGGGAGCATGTCGGTGTGGCCCAGCAGGGCGCTGTGGCCGATCTCGAGGGCGGGCAGGTGAGCGATGTCCACATCCATGGGCACCAGGCTGCGCTCCTGGGTGCCGGTGACCATGGCCAGGCGCCTCCGGGTCAGGGAGATGCCCACCACAGCGCGGGCGTGGTCCAGGCGCACCTCGCTCAGGGCGACCTCGAGCTGCATCAGCTCGTTGCGACCGATGAGCCCCGCATCGTAGAACGCCACCGCGCGCTCCTGGTGAGCCTCGAGAGCTCGGAGGGCTTCGGCGGCCACCAGCTGGAGCTTCGCCACTTCAGCGGCCTCGAAGTAGGCTTGGACCACCTCGAGGCTGACGTCACCGCCCACACCGTCCCGGTCGGCCTCGGCCGCCCGCTTCATGGCCTTGGCGGCTCGCCAGCCTTCCTCGATGCCGTACAGCCCGGTCAGGGGCTGGGCCACGGTGGCGCGCAGCTGCCGGGTGTGCGCATCCCGCAGGGTGATGCCGCCATCCAGGCCGTCGGTCATGCCCGAGAGGAAGTCCTCGCAGAACTCCACCATGAAGTCGTCCAGGCCCGCGCAGGCGTCACCGCCGGTCAGGGGGCCCAGGAACTCGCTGTAGGGAACCTCGCTGGCTTCGTCCCACCACAGGGCGTTGCCCTCCAGGGACAGGCTGGGCAGCAGGTAGGAGCGCACGGACTTGGCGCCCGCGGCCGCAGCGTCGACCTGCAGCTCGGCCACCACGTTGCGGGGGCTCTGCTCGGCGGCGAGCTCGAGGGCCTGCTCCAGGCTGATAGTGCGCGGCTGCGATGCCGCAGCGGCCGCCACCAGGAACAACAGGGAGGGACTCATGGGTGCTCCAGGGGATCAGTGCCAGGAAAGACCAGGGGATCAGGCTCGCGCAGCAGGCCCTGCAACAGGGCCCGGATCAGCAACTCGGCCCCTTCACCACGCTCGTCTTCACTGTCGAACACATAGTCTTCGTACAGGCCCCGAAGGGCCGACTGCAAGGCGGCGCCGAGCAGATGGGGATCCACAGGATGGAACAGGCCCTGGTCGACCCCGGCCCGGAACAGGGCCACCAGGTAGGCGCGCTCCTGGGCTTGCTGCTCTTCGATCTCGTCCTGGACGATGTGCAACACGTCGCGGGTGACGTTGTGGGCCAGATCGTAGAAGTCCTTGATAGCGCGGATGTGCCGGGCCCGGGCCCGCACATAGGACAGCAGCTGCAGATGGGGTGGCGCGCTTAGGTCCAGATCCCGTGCCACAGCGACGTTCAAGCGCTGGACTTCCTGGGACACGATGGCCCGCAGCAGCAGCTCCTTGCTCGAGAAATAGTTGTAGACCGTGGCGCGGCTGACCCCAGCCTCACGGGCCACGTCGCCCAGGTTGGCCTTGCGGTAGCCGTGCCGCAGCACGACCTCGCGCGCGACCTCGAGCAGCTGCAGGCGGCGCTCTTCGCGGGTGCTCATGGCGCCTCCAGATCGAGGTGGATCTCGGTGTGCTCATCACCATCGGGCGCCGTGGCCCAGCCGAGCTTGGTCCTCAGGGCCTCGACCCACAGCCACACCACCGGGACCACCACCAGGGTGAGCAGGGTGGAGGCCACCAGACCACCGATGACCGGCACGGCCATGGGCTGGAAGATCTCGGAGCCCGAACCCGACGACAGCGCCGGCGGTAGCATGCCGAGGATCATGGCCAGGGAGGTCATGAGGATGGGCCGCAGGCGCTCTACACCCGCCTCGAGCATGGCTCGACGGGGCACGTGGCCTTCCACCACCAACTGATTGGCGCGATCCACCAACAGGATGGCGTTCTTGGTCACCAGCCCCATCAACAGGATGATGCCCAGCATGGTCACGATGCCGATGGCCCAGCCCATCAGGAACACGGTGGCGAAGGCGCCCACCACCGCCAGCGGCAGGGACAGCATGATGGTGAAGGGATGGATGAAGCTCTCGTACTGGCTGGCCAGCACGGCATAGACGAAGATGATGGACAAGCCCAGGGCCAAGAGCAGGTCGTTCAGGGCGTCACCCGCCACCTCGGCCATGCCCAGGATCTCGGTGTCCACGCTCTCGGGCATGTCCATCCCGGCGAGCATGTCCTGGACTTCCGTGACCACGTCGCTCAAGGGACGCTCGCCGACCGCGCAGCTGACCGTGAGTCGCCGCTGGCGGTCGTGGCGCTGGATCACGGCGGGGGCCGTCTGCCACTCGAGCCGAGCCACATTGCCCAGGGCCACGGGGGTGCCCCGGCCCCAGGGGTCGTCTACCCGGGGGATAGGCGAGAGCAGCAGCAGGTTGGACACCAGGGCGTCTGGGGTGTGGTCCTCGCGACGCGCCATGAGCCGGATGTCGTGGCTCTGGCCCGCTTCGCGGTACTTGCCCACCACCTGGCCGGCCACGGCCATGCGCAGGGTGATGCCGGCCTGGCCCACGGACAGCCCGGCCGCACCGGCCTTGTCGCGGTCCACGTTCAGCTGTAGCTCCGGGCGGCCAGGGCGGTAGCTGGAGGTCACGTTCATGGCGCCGTCAATGCGGCTGATGCCCAGCCGGACGGCGTCGGCCACCTGCTGCAGGTCCTCCATGTTCGCACCGCGGATCTCCACCTCGATGTCGGTGCCCATGTTCGAGCCCTCGAGGAGGGGCGGGTCCCGGACGCCGATGGTGACGCCGGGGATGTCGGCCAGCAGCTCGCGGGCATCGGCCTGGATGGCGTAGATGCTGCGGTCGCGATCGCCCTTGGTGGCGGTGACCGCCCGCAGCTGGATGGTGTCGGTGGCGCCTTCGCGGCCCACCACCGTGTAGATGCTCAGGACCTCGGGGATCTCCTGCAGCCTCTGCTCGATGGTCTCGGCGGTGTGCTCGGCGGGGCGCAGCGCCGTGTGGGGCGCAAGCTCAACGTCGACGATGAACTGGGACTGGTCGTAGTCGGGGATGAACTCGCCGCCGGTGACGGCCACCATGCCCAGGCTCACCGCGAACAGCAGCAGGGCGCCGGCGACGACGGTCTTGCCGTGGCCCAGGGACCAGTCCAGCAGGCCGCGGTAGTTGTGCTCCACCCCTTCGTGGAAGCGCAGGATGGCCAGGGTCACGGGCCCCCGGTCTTCGCGCCGGACCACCTTGGACATGCGCGCGCTGAGCATGGGATCGACGGTGAAGGCGATGAACAGCGACACCACCACGGCGATGGCCACGGTGAGGCCGAACTGGGCGAAGAACTGGCCCACCATGCCCTTCATGAATCCCACGGGCACAAACACGGCGACGATGCAGAGGGTGGTGGCCAGCACGGCCAGCGCTACTTCGGAGGTGCCCTCGATGGCAGCCTCGATGGCGCCCTTACCTTCCTCGAGGTGGCGGTAGATGACCTCGCGCACCACCACCGCGTCATCGATGAGCACCCCGATAGCCAGAGCCATGGCGATGAGGGAGAGGACGTTCAGGGAGAACCCGAAGATCCACATGAAGAAGAAAGTGGAGATCACCGAGGTGGGCAGAGCGATGGCGCTGATGAAGGTGGAGCGCCAGTCGAGCATGAACAGGTACACCACCAGGATGGCCATGCCGGCGCCGATGACCAGCGCACGCTGCATCTCATGCAGCATGTCCTTGGCCATGGTGGAGTTGTCGATGACCGGCTCGATGCCCAGCCCGCCTGGCAGATCGAGATCATCCGCCAGCTCTCGAACGGCCTCGCAGACCGCCACGGTGTTGGCGCCGGATTCTTTGATGACCTCGAGGGTCACGGCCCGGCGGCCGTCGACCCGGGCCAGGCTGGTGCGGTCCACCGTGCTATCGACGATGGTGGCGACATCGCGCAGGTAGATGGGGGCGGGGAAGCCCTGGATGACGATGGAACCCAGCTCGTCGAGGTCCTCGACGGCACCGAGGGAGCGCAGGCCGATGCGGGCGTCACCCAGCTCGATGTGCCCCCCGGGGATGTCCATGGTGTCGTAGCCAACCAGCTGAGCCACCTGCATCAGGGGGATGCGCAGCTCGGCCAGCTTGGCCAGATCGAGCTCGATGTGGATCTCCCGCTCCTGGCCGCCCAGGATCTCCACCGCGCCCACACCCTCGATGCGCTCGATGCGTGGCTTGAGTTCGCGCTCGGCCAGCTCTCGGGTGGTCAGCTCGTCGAGATCCGAGGCCACCGCCAGGGTCATGACCGGGGTGGCGGCCGGGTCGATGCGCTTGAAGATGGGGTCCCCCACGCCATCGGGCATGAAGGCCTTGAGCCCGAAGACACGGTCCCGCAGCTCGGCGCTGACCTGCTCGATGGGAGCGTCCATGCCGAACACCACCACCACCACGCCCACGTTCTCGCGGGCGAAGGTGTGGATCTCGTCCAAGCCCTGGAGGCCCGCCACCGCATCTTCGATAGGCTTGGCTACCTCTTCTTCGACCTGTGCGGGGCTGGCGCCCGGGAAGGGTACGATCACCGTGATGACCGGCAGGGAGACCTCGGGGAACTTGTCCACCGGCAGGCGCATCAGGCCGATGATGCCCATGATCATCATCATGGCCACCACCATGGTGGTGAACACGGGGCGTTGGATGGAGAGGCGGCTCAACCACATGGGTTCAGCTGCCCTGGGCGGTGATATCCACCGCCTCGACGGGTTCGCCTGAGGCAAGGTGCTCCGGGCCGGGCAGCACCACGCGATCCCCCGCGCTCAGCCCCGACACGGCCACCGAGTCGGTGCCCTCGCCCAGGACCTCCACCTCGGCTTCCGCGATGGCTCCGTCGCGCACCAGCTGCACGGTGGCGTGGCCCTGCTGGCGATGCACCGCCTCGACGGGCAGCACGAAAGCGCCCTCGTCGCGGCCGGTGACCACCCTGCCCCGCACGAAGATGTTGCCCGTGATGTCGCCATCGGGGTTCTCCACGCCGATCTCGAGGGGAGCCCTGCGGGTGATGCTGTCCAGGGTGGGGGCCACCGCGAGCACCGTGCCCACCAGGACCCTGCCAGGCAGGGCGTCGCTCTCGAGGCGCACTTCTTGGCCGGCGGCCATGCGGGGCAGCTCGCGATCGCCGACCTGGCAGCGCAGGATGAGTGACGAGGTGTCGTCCACGTGCAGCGCCGGGTACTCGTTGCCCACCATGCCGCCCACCCGGGCGTGGATGCGGGAGACCACGCCGGAGACCGGCGCGCTCATGGTGGCGTTCTGCACCATGCGGGCGGCAAGGTCGCGCTGGAGCCTGGCGACCTCTTGCTGGGTCTTGGCGCCCTCGGCCCGGATGGCCGCTTCCTCGAAGTCCTGCTGGCTCAGGGCGCCTTCGCCCAGCTGATCGTGGACCCGCTCGAGGCGGCCCATGCTGCGCTCCGCCAGATCCGCCGCCTGCTCGGCCATGGCCAGGCCTACCTCGGCTTGCTCAGCCTGCAGCCCCCACTCCACCGACTCGACCCTCGCCAGGGGCTCGCCCTCGCGTACGTGGTCACCCAGCTTCACGTACAGCTTGGTGACCTTGCCACCCACCTTGGGGAAGATGTCCACCGAGTGGATGGGTTCGAGGGTTCCCGAGACCACCACGGTGTGCTCGAAGGGCTGGGGTGCGAGCCCGATGACCTTGACCAGCTTAGGCGGAGCCTCGAGGGTCTCGGCGGGCTGGATGCGCTGCAAAAAGACTTGCCCGGTGCGCACGGTGAGGACCAGGCTGATGGCCACCACCAGCAGCAGAACCACGAGCTTGGCCGACCCACCGCGCGAGCGACGGTATGGAGAGCGGCTGGGGCGTGTACTGTTCGACCACGGGGCAGCGAGTGACATGGGGTCTCCTGGCGGGATGCAATCTGCAATTTGGACACATTTACATATTTTGTCTAATTGCATTAGTCAAGCCCAACGAAAACCCCAGTCGCCCCTATGTTTCACGGCCCCTTCGATCCGCACCAGCCCAAGAGCCCCAACAGCAGGGCCGCCTGCTCTTCGAACAGCGGTGCGCCAGGGAGTGTGCGCCCTAGGTCGGGGGCTGGGCTGACCCTCGGGGGTTTGGCGCGGATAGCGCGCCGTCTTCATCGCCGGGCTCGACGGGCGCAGCTACCTTACCGACGCGGACCTGAACGGCGACGGCAGGCCGGAGCTCATCGTGAGCGCCTACGGCGACTGCATCCGCCGGAGCGCCGACTACGAAGGCGTACTCTACGTCTTCGACGGCGCCTGGCGCGACCTGATCAGCCCTCCATGAACCCCAGCGGCAGATCCACTCGCCAAGCCGAGTGCAAACCCCACTCGTCAGCGGTTCTCGGCGCAGCTATCCTCCAAAGTATGGGAAGACCGACCATCCTACTGCTGGTGCTGGCGACCGCCTGCACCCGCTTTACCACCCCCGTCGCGCCCGATCTCCGCGAAGCGGCCTGCGTCACCCTCACGCCATACGGGGATCTGGGCAACCACGTCAGCCCCTTCGAGATCGCGGTGGACAGCCGCAACCGGCGTATCTACAGCACTTCGCTCAGCAACCGCACCTTGGCCGTGTTCGACGCGGACAGCCACGCGCTGTTGGGCATGTACCCCGTGCGCTCCACCGCTCAGGTCCGACCGGATGTGATCGCCGATGCCACGGGCCCGGTCTGGGTGCTGGGAGAGCGCGACCCCACGGTGGTGCGCTTCGGGCACGAGCAGTGGGATCGGCGCCAGTACGCGCAGCTCTTCGATATGTCCAGCGCCGGCGTGGCGCTGGAAGAGGGCGGGGTGCTGGTGCTGGGAGCGAACGAGTCGGGGGAGCAGTCCCTGCAACGGTTCGACGCCAACGGTGACCTGGGCCTGTCCGTGCAGCTGGAGGCCCACACCCACGGCGTGTTCGCGCTGGCCGGGGGCCGGGTGGCCCTGCCCTCGAGAGACTGGGAGAGTGAGGGTCTGCACGTGTTCGACGCGAGCAGCCTCGAGCTCGTGCAGCGCTGCACGCTGCCCTTCGAGGCCTTTCGGGGAGCCCAGCTCGATGAAGGGACCATCGTGGTATCCGGCGACACCGACATCGGCACCGCAGGCTGCGATGGCACACCGGCGGTGGCGTGGGCAGCGGGCGTAGAAAATCGCGACGTTATCGCAGTGGGTGACCTGGCAGTGGTGCTGGACCGCGTCGGCTCGGGCGAGGGCGCCGATCCCAACCTGGGCCTGGCCAGGCTGGTCAACCGTGGGGGCGTGCTCTCAGACCTCACCTTCCCCACCGCAAAGAACACCGGCTTCGGCGCCCTCGACACCACCACGGGCTTGTTGTGGGTCAACAGCGAAGGCAGCTCCGAGCTGGTGGCCTACGATCCCACCAGCGGGCAGGAGCGCGCCCGGCTCCGTACGGGCACCTTCATAGACGGACTGGCGGTGGATCCCCAGGCAGAGCACGGCTACGTGGTCACCGGCCGGCTCTCCAACACCCTACTCAGGCTCGAACACGGCCAGATCAGCGCCCAGACCGACACGGTGCGCTGGCCGTTCTCCCCGGTGTTCGATCCCGGCCGTGACCTGGTCTGGGTGTTGTCGCAGACCGAGTCCACCGTACACGGGCTCGGACGCGCAGACCTCGAGCCCGCCCGCGTCATCGATCCGGCCCTCGGGTCCAACACCCTGCTGAGCTTCGGCAGCCTGCTGCTGCACCCCAAGCGGGACACGCTCTTCCTGGCCCACAGCCAGCTGGACCTGGTCGTGGAGCTCGATCCGGTCCAGGGCAGCGAGCTCGGTCGCTGGGAGCTGGGCGGCCCTGCCATCCTCGATGAAGAAGAGATCGGCCACCTGGCCCAGTTGGTCGAGCCAGGAACCGGCGCCCTGCTGCTGGTGCGCAGCAACGACGGCCGGGTGCAGCGACTCGACCCCAGCACCGGATTGCTGAGCACCACCTGGCTCGACGCCGCCGAGCTCGATGCCGCCACAGGCGGTGTCGTTGTGGACATCGCCACCGTGCTCGCAGACGCGGACTTGCTCTACGTGGGCGGCATGGCCCTGGACACCCGCACCCTGTCTCGCCGTGCGGAAGCGGATCTACCTGTCTCCCGTCTGCTGGGGGTGCATCCCTGGGACCGTGAGCACCTGCTGGGCGTCTCCACCGACGGCACCGTGCTGCACGAGCTCGAGCGCGACGGCACCATCGTCGGCTCCCACCCCCACACCGCCAGTGAGCAGAAGGCTCAGACCTTCCGGCTCGTCCCCCACCAAGACAGCATTGTCACCGTGCGAAGCCAGCACGCCCGCATGTGCTGGTTCGGCCTGGACCAGCTGCGGGACTGATCAGACCCGCGCCCGCCGTCAACGCGGCGCCCTGGACCTTGTCACAGCCGCCGCCGGGATCTCCGGGGCAATACAAGTCCGGCGACCAGGCCGGAGGCGATGTGTCATTGGATGTGTCGGCGTCGCAGGCGATGACGCCCAGCAGGATGGCGGCAGCGGCGAATGACGGTGACAAGGTGAAGCCCATGGTCTCTCCAGCGTGGTGCGCAACGAGGACCTAACCCAGGCGCGAGGGGCTATACTGCGCATCGCCCGGAGAGAGACCCCATGCGCCCTGCCCTGACCTGCCTCGCCGCCCTGCCCCTCGTCCTCGGCTGCCCGAGCCAGCCCCTGGACAGCGCGGACCAAGACCTCCCCCGCATCGAAGGCCTGGTGCAGGTGGTGCCCTCCGACGGCCTGCCCGATGACGTGATCGTGCAGGACGCCAACAACAACCTGGATGTGCTGGACGTGGACGGCACCGTCTACCTGGCCTGGCGCACCGCACCCACGCACTTCGCCAGCAGCGAGGCCATGATCTACGTGGTCAGCTCCACCGACGAGCAGACCTGGAAGTTCGAGACCGCCATCCACCAGGGCACCGATCTGCGGGAGCCTCGGCTGACCTACCTGAAGGAAGCCCAGCAGGTGTTCCTGTACTTCGCGGTGCTGGGCGAAACCCCCACCGCCTTCGAGCCCCAGGGCACCATGTACGCCTCACGGGACCACGAAGGGCACTGGACCGACCCCGAGTGGCTGCGCCAGGATGACTTCATCCCCTGGCGTATCAAGTCCGAACGCAGCCAGCCCCAGCTGATGGGCTACACCGGCGGCGGGGAGATCTACGACCCCAAGGACGGCCTCCCCGAGCTCGAGATCGAGTGGCTGACAACCTCGAACGGCATCGACTGGGAGCCCATCGTCGAAGACCTCCCCGTGGTCCACACCGGCGGCGCGTCGGAAGCCGACTTCACCTACCAGGACGGCGGCGATCTGCTGGTGGTGGCCCGCAACGAAGCTGGAGACTCCTTCGGCTTCGGCTCCCTGATCTGCACCGCTGAGAAAGGCAACCTCGCGGCCTGGCAGTGCGCCCACGACCTCAAGAAGTACGACTCGCCATTGTTGTTCGATCGCGCGGGCCGCTACTGGCTCATCGCCCGGCGAAACCTGACCGAGACGGGCAACTACGATCTCGAGATGAACGACCTGAGCCACGAAGAGCAGTCCCTGCAGTACGAGGCCTCCTACTGGGGCGAGCCCAAGCGTTGCTCTCTATGGCAGGTCTTCCCCGAAGACCTGGTGGTGCTGCACACCCTGGACTTCCCCTCCCAGGGCGACACCTGCTTCCCGTCGGCCCTGGACCGAGGCGACGGCCACTACACGGTCTACAACTACTCGAACGACGTGGACGGCGAAGACCTGGTGTGGAACCAGGGCCAGGTGGCCCCGACCTACATCTACAAACAGGAACTGTACGTTCCATAATAACGGCACCCCTCACCCGCCTCCGGGCACCCTCTCCCCGGGGAGAGGGCTCGTGAAAGGAAACCGGATCAGTCCCGCAGGGCGTGGAACAGCTCCCAGTCCAGGGGGTCCGCCCACGGCTCGAGGGCGGGGGCGAAGAAGCGGGCGAAGCGCTCCCGGTCGTCCCCGAGTTCGTCGATGAAGCGCTCCAGCAAGACCCTGCGCTCGCGGCGCCACGCCAGGGCCTGGAGGCCGTGGTTGTACAGGTCCAGGTACTGGTCCGCGGACCGTTGCCAGGAAGCGTCCACGGTCATGGAGGCCATCACCTTGGTGCGGTGCTCCCAGGGGCGGTCCCTGCGGGCCAGCAGCGCCTCGAGCACCAGCTCCCCGAACACCCGCGCCTCACCGGCGGGGTCGCCTTCGTCCAGCCAGTCGTACAGGAACCCGCAGGGCTTCATCTTCGCCAGGCCGCCGGTGCGCCGCGCGATGACCACCGTCCCCAGCAGGGAGGCCTCGTAGTCCACCAAACCGCAAGGCTCGAACCGTGACGGCACCAGGGCGAAGTCCGCCCCCGCCATCATCAGCCGAGACAGGGGCTGCAGGAAGCGGTTGTCGTAGAAGAAGCGGTCGGGGTATCGGCTGGCCATGGCGGCGAAGGCGCGCTCCCAGGCCCTTCCCTGCTCGTCGCCGGCGGACGCCAGCACGGCGAAACGAGCCTCGGGCACCGTGGCGAAGACGGGCTCCACGATGTCGAGCACCAAGTCCAGGTGCTTCTGGTCCACCAAGCGGCCCACCACGACGATGATGGGGGGGTCGCCATCAGGCTCGGTGCCGAAGCACTCGAGATGCAGCAGGCGCTTGAGCTCGGCCTTGACCTCCATACGGCGGGCGTCGAAGTCGTGATCCTGGCCGAGCATCACCCGCTGAACCTCCGGATGCCTGAACAGGGGCTCGCCAGGGCGACGGGCCTGCCGGGCCCGCAGGGTCGAGGCGCGGAGCTCTGGGAGGTTCTCCGGCCGGCCGCTGTCGGACAAGCCGTTGGTGATGCCAGCGACGGGGAGCTTCTCGAAGACATCGAGCCCACCGTTGGGCACGAACACGTCACGGGGAGGCGAGCCCGCCAGCCCCTCGGCGCGCTGGAACAGCTGGGCGCGAGACGCGCGAAGCTCTGCAGCGTAGCCCCAGGTCCCCTCGAGATCGCCGCTGACCGTGGTGACGCGACCGCCCAGCTCGTGCACCCGCAGCAGCGCGGCCTTGAGCAGGTTCAGCCGACCGTCCTGATCGAAGTATCGATGGAAGTGACGAGGGCCGTCCAGGCCGAGCTTCTCGAGGGCCTCGTAGCCGCCGCCCTGCAGCTCCACGACGCCCTGGTAGGACCCGTTGTGGATGGTCAGGTGCACCGGCAGGCGCGCGGCCAGCTCTGCATCCAGGAAGAACGGCGTCAGGCCCACGTGGTAGTCGTGGAGGTGGAGCGTGTCGGGAGGATTCTCCGTCACGAACGCCGCCATGGCCTGGGACAAGGCACTGAACATGCGCGCGCCGAGCCAAGGGTCCTCGGGGTAGATGGCGGAGGGGGTGGTCCATCCCAGCAGCTCGGCGTTCCACAGGTAGATCATCTCCAGGCGGATCTCTCCGAGCCCCGAGCCGAGGTCCACGCGCTCGATGAAGTGCCGCCGATAAACCTCGAAGACCAGCTCTCGGCCATCCAGCTGGACGGTGACATCGGACGCCAGGCGCTCGAGCTCCCCACGGTCGTACCAGGCGAAGCAGGGCGAGAGGGTCTGCACCTGCAGGTCCAAGCCCCGCTGATCCGCGGCAAGGACCAGCTCGGGCGGGAGCTGCTCCACCACCACGCCCAGGCCCCCCACGCGGGCTCCGTGGCCACTGCTAGAGCGACCGATCTCCCAGGCCGCGAGACTGATTTTCATGGCTTGCCGGTTCATCGTCACACCTCCGAGCATGGGAGTGGATATCCTGTGCCTCTCGAGCCTGAACGTCGCCTCCATCACGAACCGAGCACATACGGAGCCAGGGATGAACCGCGAGCAGCGCCTGGACGCTGTGCACGCCGCCATCTGTCGGCTCGCGCAGCACCCCGCCCCCCACGAGCTGGCCGACGGCCTCTCCCCCGCCATGGCTGCGGCCTGCCTCGGCTACGCCTGCGGGATGATCGGCCGTGACGCACTGGACCAGGCCACCCGCGTGCCAGGGCGCCCCCCTCGGCTGGCGGCCGTGGTGGCGGCCCGGGGCGTCTTCACCGCTCCCCTCGAGTGGGTGGCGCTGCTCGCCGCCGCGGACGCAGCGGTGATCCTCAAGGCACCGGCGGCCTCACCTGCCTTTGGCCAGGCCGTCGCCACCGCCTTCGCTGAACAGGGGCTCCGGGTGCGCTGCACCACCGACCATGCCCTCCCACCGGTGGACGCGCTGGTGGCCATGGGGAGCGACGAGACCATCGCGGCGCTCACTGCTCGGCATACCCGAGCCCGCCTGTCCATGCATGGCCACCGTTTCAGCCTCGCGGTGGTGCGTGGCAGCGGGCCAGCCCTGGCCCGAGCGCTGGCCAGCGACGCGCTGCTCTACGATGGCCGCGGCTGCTTCACCCCCGCCGCGGTGCTCCACCTAGGCGACCCCGAAGACGCCCACAAGCTGGTGAGAACCCTGGCCGAGGCACTCGACGTCGTGGCCCAGACCCTACCCCCGGGGCCGCGGGATCCCCTGCTGGGCCCCGAGTGGCGACGACGCACCGGCCTGGCGAAGGCCCTGGGCGCCCCGGGCAACGACCGCCCACCCTCCGCCACCCTGCTCGATGTGGAGCACTTCGAGGCCGCGGTGCTGCCCGGCTATCTGCCTGTGCACCCCGTCGAAGACCCCGAGAGCCTCCACCGCCTGCTGGCCCCCTGGCGTCCGTGGCTCGCCGGCTGCGCTACGGACCTCGACCTCGAAGAGCACACCATGCTGTTGGATGTGGGCTTCGAGCGCCTGTGCCTCCCCGGTGCCCTGCAGCGCCCTCCCCTGCCCCGCACCCACGGCGGACGCGAGATGCTCCGTCCCCTCATGCGCCAACCCAGCGTGGAGCGCTAGCGGGCCGGGGTTCAGTTCTTTTGGTAGGGCGCTTCGGCCAGCCGCACCACGGCGCCAACCCGCACCACCGAACCCAGCTCGACCTCTACCAGCTGCTCGTCCGCGCGGTGCACCTGCATGATGAGGTGGTCGTCGGCGTCCAGACGCACCCCGTGGAAGCGCGGGTTGTCGGCCAGGTGGGCGCCGATGGTGACCAAGCTCTCTTCGAGCACCTCCAGGTTGCGGCCGGCGAGGTAGGTCTCGCCCACCTGCTCTCCGAACACGGCAGCGGCTTCGCCACCGGCTAGGAAGAGCCCCCGATACGCCTCGAGATCGCAGTCCATGGCGATCTGGTAGACCGTGCGTGCGAGCTCCTCGTAGGTGACAGGGTTGCGGCGCGGCGGTGGCGGTCGAACAGCGCTGGCGTGACGCCGCCGGTGCACCCGAGACAGCAGCAGGAACAGCAACATCAACGCGAGCAGCAGAAAACCCGTCTGGTTTCCCTGGCCGAACAAGCCGAGGTGAGTACCTTCGGCCCGCGCCATCGCGACGGGAATGAGCAGCGGGTGGTGCATGCTTCACATCCTACGAAAATCCGCCGCGAAATACCAGCCCCACAGCGGCGGCGCGAACGACGGTACCCCCCGGCGCCCTCGCCATCAGGGCGGGTTTGATTCCCAGCAACTCAGAGACTAAGAGCGCCCCCGTGCGGCCACCATACTTCAGGAGCTTTCATGTCCCAGCCCAACACCCCCGCCGCTAGCGCGCGCGCACCGCGCTCCCTGACGGGCATCAAGCCCACAGGGATGCCGCACCTGGGCAACTACCTGGGAATGATCCGGCCCGCCCTGGAGATGACCACCAGTCACCAGGCCTACTACTTTATCGCCGACTACCACGCGCTCACCACTCTGCGTTCCAAGGAGCTCATCCAGCGCTACACCACCGAGGTCACCGCGGCCTGGTTGGCGCTGGGGCTCGATCCCCAAAAGACCGTGCTCTTCAAGCAGTCGGACGTGCCCGAGGTGTGTGAGCTGGCCTGGTTCCTCAGCTGCGTGACCCCCCTGGGCCTGCTCAAGCGGGCCCACGCGTTCAAGGACGCCGAGTCCAAGGGGACCGACATCAACGGCGGCACCTTCTTCTACCCGGTGCTGATGGCCGCCGACATCCTGGCCTACGACTCCGACGTGGTGCCCGTGGGCAAGGATCAGAAGCAGCATGTGGAGATGGCCCGGGACATGGCCATCGCCTTCAACCACTACTTCGGCAACGTGCTCCGCATCCCCAAGCCGGCCATTCGCCCCGAGGTCGCCACCATCCCGGGCACCGATGGCCGCAAGATGTCCAAGTCCTACGACAACACCATCCCCTTGTTCCTGCCCACCAAGAAGCTGCGCAAGGCCATCATGCGCATCAAGACCGACAGCACGCCCCTCGAAGAGCCCAAGAACCCCGAGACCTGCAGCGTCTTCGAGCTGTATGGACTCTTCGCCACCCCTGATCGAGTCGAGGATCTGGCGGCCCGCTACCGGGCCGGCGGCATGGGCTACGGCCACGCCAAGCAAGAACTCTTCGAGGTCATGGAAGCGCACTTCGCGGAGCCACGGGATCGCTTCCAGCACTACCTCGCGCATCCCGAGGTAATAAATGACATTCTCTCTGACGGTGGAAAACGGGCGAAATCCGTAGCCGCAACTACTCTCTCCCGCCTGCGCTCAGCTGTGGGAATGGAAAGCGACTTGACAATGGCGCGAAAGTAGCGTTTAATCCCGCGCCGTATCAGGAAGAGCCCCAAGGTGATTGGGGTTCAGTGTATCTTCCCTGCTTTGTTCTGACCTGCGTTGCCGTTCGAACACCCACAGGACTGACCACAATCGCGTAACCAGTCCTCTCGGAATGTGCAGCCCAGCCGAAGAAAAAGGGCGTCTCAGAGCCTCTTCAAAGTTTCGCAAGGAGCAACTCCACATGTTGCACTTCAACACTGGGTCGGATTCAACCCGGCAGGGTGAGGGCCGTACAGAGCGCCTCACCGCCGAAGAAGAGAAGGCCATCGCCCGAGAAATCCGCAACGCCGAACAGGCCGCGCGCGAGGCGATCGCCGGAATCGACCAGGCCGAGGACATCCTCTCCCGCCGCCCCGAGCGCGCCGAGCGCACCCGCGCTGGTGCCGTGGACCGCCTCGAAGAAGCGGTCCGCGCCGTCGAGGACGCGGCCAAGGAAGAGCCCGAGCTCAAGCCCTACGCCCGCAAGGCCGTGGGTGCCTGGAAGGCGGCCGAGGATCTCCGGTGGCGCCTGGCCATGAGCGGCCGGCGCATCGCACACGGTGAAGCCCGCAAGCTGGCTGGGCCCTTTATGGACGAGGAAGACCTCGTCCAGGAAGGCTACATCGGCCTGCTCCGCGCCGCCAAGCGCTTCGACCCCGACCGGGGCATCCGCTTCTCCACCTACGCCCGGTGGTGGGTGCGCGCGCAGATGACCCGCGCCATCGACCACACCGGACGTCCGGTCCGCCTGCCCGGTTGCGCCGTCGAACAGACCCGCAACCTGCGCAAGGCCATGAAGCGCTTCGAGGCCGCCGGGATGGAGTACTCCACCTCGGACCTGGCCGACGAAGTCGGCATCGACAAGGAACGCGCCGAGCTGCTGCTGTCCCAGGGAAACACCATCTCCCTCGAGCAGCCGGTGGACGACGGGCCGCGCCCGCGCCCCCTCGAGCGTTTCCTGTCCGACGAGCACGCCACCCAGCCCGACGGCGATGCTATCCAGGCCCAGGAGCTCGATCGCATGCACCTGGCGTTCCAGGACGTGCTCACCGAGCGCCAGCGCTTCGTGCTCATCCGGCGCTACGGCCTGGACGACGGCGAGTTCCGCACCTTGTCCGAAGTGGGCAAGGAGATGGGACTCTCCCGCGAGCGCGTGCGCCAGATCGAACGCGAGGCCCTCAACCGCCTCCGCGAGCAGTCCTCCATCCGCGACGGCCAGCAGCACTGACAGCGGGCCAGCGTCTCGGGAGTCACCCGTGAGCCACGATCCCGTGGAGCACCCTGCGCCTCCTCCGCCAGGGCCTCCCATGCACCCGGTCCCCTCCCCTGCGCCCCCTCCGCCCCAGCGCGATCCCTGGCCGGACGAGCCGGTGGAGGCACCTATGGACGAGGACTGGGCCACCGAGCAGGACGACAGCGACCCCGGCTGGGACGAACCCGAGCCTGACGATCTGGTGGACGAGCCGTGCTGGGACGAGTCCCCCGGGGCGACCACTGGCGTCGAGCTTGCGGACGAGCCCGAGGTGGAGCCCGTGGCCGAGGACGACCCCTGGGAAACAGAGGTCGAGTCTCCTCCCCCGGCGGAGCAGCCCTGAGTGTCATCCTGCGCCTGCTACGGCGCTACGCCTTGCGCTACTGGGCCTGGTACCTGGGCGGTATGGCTTGCCTGGGCCTCACCAACTGGCTGGCGGTCAACATCCCCCTGGCCCTGGGGCGGGGCACCGACGCGCTGCAGGCGGGCGACGACGACGCCGTGCTGCATGCGGCGCTACTCATCGCGCTCATGGGCGTGTCGGTCATCGCGGTTCGCACCCTGTCTCGCGTCCTGATCTTCACGCCCGGGCGCAACATCGAGAACGATCTGCGCAACGACATCCTCGCCCACGTCTTGAGCCTGCGTCGGGACGAGTTGAGGGATCACGGGACGGGGGACCTGGTCAGTCGCTCATCCAACGACATCACGCTGGTTCGGGCCCTGGTGGGCTACGGCACCTTGCAGGTCTTCAACATCGCCATGGCGCTGGTGCTGGCGGGTCGCGCCATGGTGGACCTCAGCCCCCTGCTGACCGCAGCCTGCCTCGCCCCGGTTCTGCTGGCCACACTGCTGGCCAGTGGCGCCATTCGCACCCTGTTTCCGCTCACGCGGGTGATGCAGCGGCAGCTCTCCGCCCTGTCGGAATATGTATTGTCCAGCCTCCAGGGGGTCGCGACCGTGCAGGCCTTCGGCGCCGAGCACGCCTTCGGCCGACGCCTGGACACCCACAACACCACCTACATGGGCACGGTGCTGCGGGTGGCGACCCTGGCCGCGCTGGTGCAGCCGGTGCTGGCCTTCTCCGCTGGCGTTGCACTCTACCTGCTGTTGTGGCTCGGCGCCCAGCAGGTGGCCGCAGGCAGGGTGAGCATCGGGGACCTGGTCGCCCTGTCGGCCTTCTTGCTCTTCCTGCTCCCCTACCTGCGTTCCCTGGGCTGGCTGGTGGCCATCGTACAGCGTGGACGCGCCAGCCTCGAGCGCATCTTCGAGATCCTCGATCTCGTCCCTCCCCTTGATGCCCCCGCCGACGCGGTGACAGAGCTCGCAGCAGGGCCCCTGGGATTTCGGCTCGAAGGCCTGGGCTACACCTGGCCGGGCTCCCAACAACCCGCCCTCAGCGACATTCGAGCACGCATCCCCCCGGGCAACATGGTGGGCATCTTCGGCCGCACCGGCTCGGGCAAGTCCACCCTGCTCAGCCTGCTGGCGCGCCTGCACGATCCCGAGCGCGGACAGGTGCTCATCGAGGACTGCGAAGGACGAACCTGTGATCTGCTGGACGCACCCCTCGCATCCGTGCGGGCCCGATCCACGGTGGTGCCTCAGGTGCCCTTCCTGTTTACCAGCAGCATCGCCGAGAACATCTCCATGGCCGGCGCGCCCAGCGGCACACAGGTGGGCGAGGCCGCCCGCGCCGCCGCGCTGGGGCCGGATCTCGAGCGCCTGCCCGACGGCCTGGACACCGTCGTCGGTGAGCGAGGCGTGACCTTGAGCGGCGGCCAGCGCCAGCGGGTCGCCCTGGCCCGCGGCTTCGCTCGGGACTTCGACCTGCTGCTGCTCGACGACGTGCTCAGCGCCGTGGACCATGACACCGAACAGCGCCTCATCCACGCCATCCGGAAGCGAGCAACGGACGGGCAGAGCCGCCGGCCCACGGTGGTGGTCATCTCTCATCGCCTCGGCGTACTGGCGCACTGCGACCAGGTCCTGGTCCTGCACGAGGGACGCCTGGTGGCCGAGGGGACCCACAGCGAGCTCATCGCCCGCCCTGGCCCCTATCGGGACACCTGGCGCGTCCTGCAGGACGATGGGGGGGGCCAGCCATGAGCGCGTCCGCCTCCAGTGTCCCCCGACCCTCGGCCCAGCGCAGCAGCTGGAGCCTGCTGCGGCAGCTGCTGCCCTTCGCCCGGCAGGACCGCTCGCTCTACTACGCCGCCATCGCGGCGACACCCCTGGCGGCGGTGCTCTCCCTCGCCCAGCCAGCCCTGATCCAGCGAGCCCTGGACGACCACATCATCGCGGGGGAGCTCGACGGCCTGACCGGAGTGCTGGGACTCTACCTCGTCGCGGTGGTGGGCTGGCTGCTGCTCGACGTCTGCAGCACCCTGGCGCTGGCCCACGCCGGCCAGCGCACCATCCTGCGGCTGCGCGCCGCGCTGTTCCGGCACGTCCTGGACCTCCCGCAGCGCTTCCACGATCGCCACGCCACCGGCGGCCTGCTCACGCGCATCACCAGCGACGTGGAAGCCTTGGCCGAGACCCTGACCTCCAGGGTCGTGACCATCGGCATGGACATCATGGTCATGGTGGGCGCCCTGGCCGCCATGCTGTGGCTCGACGCCAAGCTCACGCTACTGCTCTTTCTGCTGGCTCCGCCTCTGGTGCTGGTGGTGGAGCTGTGCCGACGACGCCTGCGCAGGCTCTACCTCGAGGTGCGCTCGGCCCTGTCGGCATCCAACGCCTACATGACCGAACGCATCGACGGCCTCGAGGTCATCCAGCTCTTCCAGGCCGAGGCCCCCAGCCTGTCCAACTTTGCCCAGCGCAACGAGCGCTACCGCAAGGCCACCGTCACCGCGAACGCCTGGGACGCGCTGATGTACGCGACCGTGGATGGCGCCAGCGCCATCTGCATCGCCGCGCTGCTGTGGTACGCGGCCAGCTCCCTGGGCATGGACGTCAGCATCGGCCTGCTCGTCGCTTTCCTGCAGTACCTCGACCGCCTGTTCCAACCCCTGCGAGAGATCTCATCCAAGGTCTCCGTGATCCAGCGCGCCAGCGCGGCCATGGAGCGCATCTGGGAGATGATGGAGACCGCGCCCAGGCCCCGAGGCGGCGAGGGGGGCAGCGCTCCCCTCGAGGGCAGCATCCGGGTTCGTGACCTCCACTTCTCCTACGGCCCCGAGGGTCCCGATATCCTCCGCGGGGTGGAGCTCGATCTCTCCCCCGGTGAGGTGGTGGCGCTGGTGGGGGCCACCGGCTGCGGCAAGACCACCCTCACCCGCCTGATCACCGGCGCCTACGGAGGCTACCGGGGCTCCATCCTGCTCGATGGCATCGAGCTGTCTTCCCTCGACCGCGCGAGCCTGCACGACACCGTGGTGCCCGTACTGCAAGAGGTGCAGCTCTTCCCAGAGACCGTGACATTCAACATAGCCCTCAGCAGTCCTTTGGCTGCTGAGGGCGGTGGCGTTCGAACCGATGGCGCCGATGGCGCCACGGATCAACGCCACCCCGATGCTGGTCCGACGGCCGAGGGTGTTGACGTTCGAACCGATGGCGCCACACCGGCCGAGGACCACCCTGTGGTGCGGGCCGCCAAGCTCGCCCACGCTCACAGCGTCATCGAAGCCCTGGAAGACGGCTACGAGCATCGCCTGGGCGCCCATGGCCAGGGACTGTCCGTGGGCCAGGGGCAGCTCCTGGGCTTCGCCAGGGCCCTTGTGCGCGATGCTCCGGTGGTGGTGCTGGACGAAGCCACCGCCAGTATCGACAGCATCACCGAGGCCCTGGTCCAAGAAGCCGTCTCACGCTTGCTTGGCGAGCGCACCGTGCTGGTGGTGGCGCACCGCCTGTCCACTATCACCCAAGCCGACCGCATCGCGGTAATGGACGCGGGGCGGATCGTGGAGATCGGCAGCCACACCGAGCTGCTGGCGGCCGATGGGGCCTACGCCCAGCTCTACGCTCGCGGCTTCGGCGCTGCTTCGGACGAGGAATCCACCACCGGCTCGACCCTGCAGGGTTGACCGTCGGTCCAGGCCGAGTCGGACCAACGATCCAGATGGGTGGGGTCCACCAGGACCATGGGCTGCGCCGAGAAGCCGACGGGGAGGTCTACCGCAGCGGGCTGTAGGCCCGGATCCAACACCACCCGCGCCACGGTGTCGCCATGGAGCGACCGGATACGGACGAGCTGGCCCTGCTCGAAGCCCTGATCGGGATGCAGCCCCACGCCGCCATCATCGGCATGGGCAGCGCGCTCGGCCGGGCCGCGGGCGGGGTCCCTGCGGGCGGAGCTGATGAGCCGCAGAGGCCACTGGGGATCGTGACCCTCGGGAACGTGACGGGCCAGCGCCTCGAGCATCGGCGTAGGCGCGAGGTGTAGCCGGCCATCGGGGTGGTGAACCGCCCAGTCCGCGCGATCGACGGCGCCGCCATCGTAGCCCCGAGGCATGTCGGCGGTGCGGGTGAGCTGCACCTGTACCGCAGCGTCGAGCTTCGACGTGTCGCCCCCAAAGGTGCGAGCGACACCAGCCAGCGACGCCCGCTCCACACGGAGGTGATCCACGCTCGGTGTGGATGCGGTTCCGCCCGTGGAACCCGCCTGGAGCAGGCTGTCGAGCCAGTCGGAGGGGGTGCGGCAGGCCTGAGGTGGCACCGCCAGGCCCGAGCTCCACTGAAACCAGTGACGGTCGGCGGCGTCACCGTAGCCCAGCTCGGGTTCCTCGAGGTAGTGGGTACCCGGCAGCACCCAGTGGGCTTGACGGCATGTGGGCAGCAGCAAGCGATCGATGCACACCAGGCGTTCGAGCTCACCCAGACGCCCCTCGACGCCAGGAAGGGAGCTGACAGGATCAGCGTCCACGCAGATGAGGATCCGCACGCGCCGCCCCAGCGCCGCCGCCAGGGAGGTCTCGTTCTGCTCCGGAAGTGAGGGGCGCGGCGTGAGCGCGCCGGGATGCGCAAAGAGACCACCGGGCTCGAGCAGGTTGCTGGTCAGAGCCTGCAGCACCAGCGCCGCCCAGGCCGTCAGCGTGCTCCACGGCGTGCCCAGGGCTTGCGGAGACGCCAGGATGGCCGCCGTGGGAGCCCGAGAGAAACGAAGAGCCTCGGCGTTGATGTCGGCGACACCCAGCCCACAGAGTTCCGCCGTCCTGGCTGGCGTCCAGGGCTCGAGGGCCCGAGACAGCGCTTCGAGGCCGACCGTGCGCCGACCCACATGGGCCACATCGTACCAACCGGACCGCAGCATGGCGGACGCCATGCCCAGCAGCAGGTACAGCTCGGTGCCAGGCAGGATGGAGAGGTGGTGACGGGCTCGCATCGCCAGGCCCGAGCTACGTGGATCCGCGACGCTTACGTGCGGGCGTGCACGCCTGCGACCTTCGAGTCGAGACAGCAGCGCCCGGCCCGCGTGGCCGTGCACCCAGCCCTGCTCCAGCTGATTGCCACCCAGCAGCAGCAGGTGGTGGGTCCGCGCCACATCCGCACGCAGCGTCCGAGCCTGCCCCAAGACGAGGCGCGAAGCATTCCGGAAAGGCACTGTCTCCCGCGCGCGGGGGGTGAAGACGGATACCGGTCCCAGCCGGTCTCGCAGCGCTGCGAGGGTCCGTAGGGTGCGCTGGCTGTGTTGGGCGTCGCCACCCAACAGCACGCCCACCGCTCTCCAACCGTCACGCCGCACCACGGATTGGATGGCGGAGCCGAGATCATCGATGGCCAGCGGGAGGCTGGAGGGCGTCAGCCCCCCCTGGCCATCGGCGCGAAGCACGTCGGTGCATCGATCCCCACGATTGACCTGGCGGGGGGCGTCACGTCCGTAGGCGCAGTCGAAACCCTGGGAGAGAGGGTGCTCGGCATCTCCACGCACCGTGTGGATGCGTCCGTCCGCGCTGGTGACGAGCACGCCGCAGAGGGAAGGACAGGCCCGACACCAGCTGGTAAGTTCGGCCATGGAATCACTCGGGGCCTGTGTGGAAAGCTTGGACTATCGGGTCGGGAGGCGTCCATCACCCGAACAACACCGCTGGGGTGAGCGACATCGCAACCAGCGGGCGAGCTCCCGAGGGTTGTTCAGGTTCCGGGTGACACCAGGGTCGAGGACAGGGACCTGCCTAGCGCCCACCAGCAGCGTCCTCAGGCCTTCCTCGGGGCTCTCGAATCTGAGCCGTTCCACCTCATCGGGCCCCAACACCACGGGATGACCGGGCCGCCCCTCGAAGTAGGGCACCGCGCTGGCCCCCGAAGCGAGCAGCGTCTCCAGCAAGGCTGCGGATGGAGGGGGAACGTCCGCAGGCTGCACCAGCACCGAGCACCGTGGACGCCCCATGAGGGCCAGGCGCACACTGTCGGCCTGCGACCCGTCCAGCCAATCCCGGGCGTGGATGCGCTCCACTTCTTCCGGAAGCCCGCGCGCCACCAACACCGACGACCACCCGAGCACGACCACGACACTCGTGACATGCTGCAACATGACGTTGCAATTGAGTTGCAGAAGACTGGAACCACCGACCCTCAGGGCACCCTTGGGGAACCTCATCCGGCTCGATGCTCCAGCTGCGGGAATGACTGCCACCACCATGCGGTTGACCTCTGTGTCAGGAGCCTATATTCCTCATCAGCGCAGCCTCGCCCCCCCGAGCGCCGACCGCAACCCGTACGAGTTGCGGCGAAAGGCCCAGATGCCCCGCGATAAATCTTGGTTCTTCAAGCAGAATCCCTACACATCAGGTCTCCCGCTGGCGGAGCGCGATCGCCTGGAGCGAGTCTCCGAGGAACGCGACCTACGCAAGCGAGAAAACCTCTGGCTCTCCGGAGACCCGGTCAGACACGTCTACCTCGTGCGTTCTGGCCTCCTGAAGACCAGCCGCGTCTCCGAGACAGGCCACGAGCTCACCCTCCATCTGTTCCAACGAAACGAGCTGATGGGTGAGACCGCGCTGGTGCTGCTCAGCGACGACAGGCGCCACCACGAGACCGTCTGCGAAACCTTGGACGAGTCCACAGTCTACAGCGTGCCTGCCGAGCCGTTCCTGCGCGCCCTGCAGATGCATCCGGACCTGGCCATGCTGGTCACGCGCCTCGTGGCAGATCGTCGCCGCGCCCTCGAGCGCCGCATCGACAGCCTGCTGTTCAAGACGGCCCACGCCCGGTTGGCGTCCCTCTTCCTGGACCTCCAGCATCGTTTTGGCGTGCGCGACGCCCGCGGCACGATCCTGAACCTGAAGCTCACCCACCGCGAGATGGCCAGCCTCATCGGCGCGTCCCGCGAGACCGTCAGCTTCGCCATTCTGGACCTCCGCAAGGACGAGCTGATCCTCACCGAGGACAAGCGGGTCGTGCTCCTCGACGAAGAGCGCCTTCAAGCGCTCGCCCGAAGCTGATCGTCAGCCTCCCCTGATCAAGCTTGGCTCGTTCCAGCCCCCACCTCGCCGTCCTGCTCCTGGGGTTCGCCTCGGGCTGTGTTCACCAGGGCGCAACGAGTCAGACAGCGGCCGACAACACGCTGCGCTACGCCTTCAGCGTGACGGCCACCACGGGCTGCACCCTGCGCGATCCCGACGGAACCGAGCCCGCTACCAGCACAGGTCCAGCGGGGAAGCTGGCCTGGTCCGGCACCATCCAGCAGGTTCCTACACGTCGCTTCCGGGATGGCTCCCAGGGCGCGCAGATCCGCTTCGGCGATGTGAGCCTGTCCCAGGGCGACGGCCAAACCGTCCCTTCGGATCTGTCGGGCCTCTCGGTGGAGCTGCGTAGCTTCGGAGACCGCGACATCCTGGCCATCGACCAGCTGGAACACCTGGTGGGCGAAGGCCTGTGGGGTGACCAAATGCTCGCCCTGTGGCCGGCGCTATCCCCCAGCGTTCCCGAGCTCGAGCCCGGCGAGACCACCCGCAGGCGCAGCAGCCTTCCGTTCACCCTCGACAGCGGCATGGGGATGCCCATCGCCTTCGATCTGGACTGGAGCCTCGAAGGTCCAGTGGCCTGCGGCCAGACATCGTGTTGGCAGCTTCGCTACGCCGGGCCGGCCAGCGGGCGAGGTCTGGAACGAACCGAGTCTTGGCTCACCAAGTATCGCCTGTCCGGCCAGGCCAGCGGCGCGCTGCTGCTGGCCGTCGAGGATCACACCATCGTCGAAAGCGAGCTCACCCTTGCGCTCGAGCTCGAGACCGATCTCTTCGACCCCGCTACGCAGACGCCGCGGGGGAGCATCCTCATGGACCTGCACCAGCACGCGATCCTGACCCGCACCCAGGAGGCCCAGTGATCGCCCTCGGCCTCATCGTGCTCGCCGTGGCGTTCCCTAAGGAAGCCAAGATCGGAGACTACCAGCCCCTCCCAGGCTACCTCGGGCGGGCCCATGTGGAGCCGGTGGTGCAGGGCGCACTCGCACCTATTGCGGTGTGCTTCGAGGGGCGGGGCGACCACGCCAGCTCCCTCGACGTTCAGCTCGACATCGTCGCCAGCGGCGCCGTATCCCACTCCATGGTGGAGCTCGAGCCCGCGGACGAACAAGCCCTGACATGTGCCCAGCACGCCGTGTGTAGCTTGACCTTCGAGCGCCACGACGAGCGGGTCCAGCGCTGGGGCTTCAGCATCGCGCATCAAGGCGAGCGCGCCTACCTGATGCCATCCCTTGGCTTTCACCCTCCCCGACGGCTCCCCCTCTTCCTGCACCTTCCACCGTCCGAAGATCCTGTGGTCCACGACTGGCTCGTGGGCGCCCTCGGACCCGATGTCTACCCTCCCGCGCCACCGCCAGCCCTGCCGCTCTGCGCGACGCCCGAGCCACCGGCGCCACCGCCGGAGCTCCTCGAACACACTCAGCCGTAGACCAGGCACCCATCACGCCCGCATTCTCTGATAGAATGCCGCCTCCCACCCAGACAGGAAACGAGGCCTGATGGACTTCGCTGATCAGCTGGCCGCCGTCACAAAGAAGTGTCACCTGGTCGTTTCGGCCGACCAGGCGATACATATCGCCCCCGATCTCTGCGTCGATGCACCCGCGCTTTGGGATCTCGGAGAAGAAGGCACGTTGGCGGGGTGCCGCTGGGCATACCCCGTCGCCTGCACATCCCGCCTGGCCGCTCCGGTGGCTGATGTGGTCGCAAAGGCCCTGACCGACGGGCTCGACGACAAAGAACGGGAGTCCTTCGCTGGCGCCAGCGCCACCGACTGGGCCTCCGATCCCCTCAGCGCGACCCTCGCGCGCTTGCTGCTCGAGGCGGCCCTCGTCTCGGACCAGGCCACAGGTCTCCCGCTGCTGGAGATCGCACGCATCGCGTCGGGGCTCCTGGCCGGTGCTCCGCCCTCCGGTTCGTCGCGGGGTGCAGGCGCCGGCGCCATCGAACGCGCCCTGCCGCGCCTAGCCGAGCTGGACGCCCAGCGACGCGGCGAGGCCCTGGCGGCGGTGGCGTGGTCCCTGTCCGCGCGCATCAGCGCCGCTTGGGGTTTGGCCGGCCAGTCGGATCCGCGACTTCGTCCAACACGCTTCTACCAGGGCATGCTGCGCTCCAAGCTCAGCCTGGTGCTGGCGCCCACCGGCCAGACACCCGAGCTGTCTTTCCTGCTCGGAGCCCTCGGCATTGCCGGTGACGCCGTCCTGATGGGCCAGATACTGCAGGTGTGTGAGACCGGCCTCGGTGCCCTGGAGGCCCGACTCCGAGACGGAAAGGCCAAGGCTCACGACCGCCAGTTCGCCGCCAGCGTTCTCTCTCGGACCGCGATCCCCAACGGTGCCGAGCAGCGCGCATGGTTGCTGGCTCACGACCCCATGGTGGCCAGTGCTTTCATGCTGCGGCTGGCCGACTTCTTCAGCGCCAAGCAGCTCGAGAAGGCCGGCATCGAGCGCAAACAAGCCAAGCAGCTGCTGGATCCCGAGCTCGCACAGGCGGCCGCCGCCAGCCTCAGCGAGCTTCTGAGCGCCATCCAACTCTGGGACCTGCTGGGCGGCATGCTCGCGCTGGTCCAGAGCAGCGACGGCATCCAGGTCCCCGGCTGGCAGAAGGGCTTTCGCTCTCGCCTGGTAGTGCCCCGTGGAGACCTCGGCGACACCAAGGCCCACGTCGTGGCCGCACGCCTCGGCGACATCCAGAGCAAGGCCGCCCAGGAAGCCCGCACCAACGACGACTCGCTGATGCCCTTCGCCCTCGAGGCACGGCTCGAAGCGCTCATCACCGAGCTCGAGCAACAAGGCGCCGCAGCCTACTCCATGGGTTCACACCTCGTAGCGATCTTGCCCAGCGCCACCAGCGCGTTGAGCGCGGCCGAGAAGATCGGTGAAACCCTCACACCGCCCTTCGAGCTCGAGTTCGGCTCCCTGCGGCAACCCACCTCCATCGCCCGGGGCCCCGCCATCGGCGTGGGCTTGGCCTTCGGTGCCGTCCACGGTGGCTTCGACGGCCTAACCCAGGCGCTGCGAGGCAAGGGCATCGAGCAAGCCATCGGACTCACGGGCATCGACTCGCCCCACGGTGCCTTGGGCGATCCCCTCGGTGTCCGTCACGTCGCCATCAGCGCCGTCGGCATGATGTCCAAGGGCATCGTCGCGACCCCCGACTTCGTCGAGCAGCTCGAGGGCGAGAGCAGCCGTCAAGGCCGGCGCTTCCTGCTGCCCGATTCGGGCCAACCCGTGGCCGGTGTGCGCAAGTCCTTCGTGGCCTACCCCGTCGTGGGGGTTCGAGAAGGCAACGACCGCACCGTCATCCTGTTGCTGAGCTTGGACGGCACGGACAAGGCTTCCCCGGTCGAGATCATCCGCATGGGCGTCGACTCCTTCCAGGAGTTCCACACCCACGATCAGGGCCTGGCCCCCGGCTCCTGTCGTGGATCGAGCGCCGCCGGGGCAGGCGTCATGCCCCCGGTGATGCCCTCCACCCCCGCCGCCCAGTCCCATGCCAGCATACCAGCCGCGGGCGGGTCCATGACCTCTGACCCCTTCAGCAGCGAACCCAGCATGGCCGGCCCCATGGGCGGGACCGACTTCGACTACGACGATGACGACGACGACGGGGAAGAGTACGAGTTCGAGATCGAGGACGTGCCCTTCACCCCCCCCGCCACGGCCGAAGAGGTCGAAGAGAGCGACAACTTCGCGCTGGAGGACCTCGAGGTCGACGACCTCGGCGAAGGCGTGCTCGTACTCGACGACCCGCCGGCCCTCGAGTCCGACGAGCATCCCCTCGACAGCGGGGCCGACAGCTCGGCCTTCGAGCTTGGAGAAGACCCCGACGACAGCTTCGCCTTCGACTCCGACAACGCATTCTCCAGCGCCGGCTTGGAGTCCAGTGGCGACGATGACCTGTTCTCCTTCGACGAGATCGGCGACGACGACGACGATCCCTTCACTCCGGCCACCAGCTCCACCCCGGCTGCCATCTCGATGTCCGGCGAGTCCAGTCTGGACGCGTGGGACACCGCCCCTCCGGATGAACCCTCGGCCCCTTCCTGGGCCGGTGAGCAGGTTGACGACGAGGCCCCCTTGGGCTTCCTGCCGCCGGCAGACGCCAGCGTCGAGATCGAGAGCCCCAGCGTGTCCAACGAACCCATTCCGCTGGGCTACCTCCCCCCTGCCCCCAGCGATGACGAGGACGACTCCGCCGCGGTTCACGAAGTCAGCCTGTCCTCTAAGCCGTCTCCCAGTCGCACCGCCAACCCCACGCTGCTCCCCGAGGACACGGCCCAGGCAGCCGTATCCCCAGCCCCCGAACTCTCCAGGCCCACGGCCGAGCCGGCCGGCCCGCCCGACATGCCCGACATGCCTGCATCGCTGCTGGCCCTCATCGGCGATGACCAGCCCGACGATGCGACAGCGATGCGCACGGATTCTGGGGCGACGTTCCAGTTCGTGGCCATGGACAGCCCTCATCCTGAGCCAGAGCCAGAGCCAGAGCCAGAGCCAGAGCCAGAGCCAGAGCCAGAGCCAGAGCCAGAGCCAGAGCCAGACCTCGAACCCCTCGAGCTGAACCTGGACATGCCTGCTGCGCCCAAGACCAGCTTCAACGCCACCATCGACGACGACGATCTGCCCAGCGATCCCCTGGCCGACGGTGACGACGACGACGCCTTCGAGTCGCTGTTCTCCGGCGACGACGACGATGACGAGTTCGACATCGCGGGGATCATGGAGGAGGTCGCCGCGGACGCGGGTGAAATCGCCCCCAGCAAGCACGAAGAGCCGACGCCGGATGATGGGGTCGCCCCCCCGAAGCCCGAGCCGGCAACCGAGGATGCCGTCGAGCTCGAGGCCGAGCCGGAGGATGTCGCGGCTACAAGTGACAACGAGGACTCCGGTCCCGCCGCGCTCGAGGATCTCGGGGAGCCATCCGAGGACCTCGACGAAGACCCCTTTGGCTTCGTCGACGACGACATCGAGGACGAGCTCGCTCCAGTTTCGCCCCCTCAGAGCGCTGACGGAGCCAAGAAGGTCGAGCGGGGCTCGCGCAAGCGCACGATGCCCGACTTCGCCTTCATGTTCACCGGCTACCACATCTTCATCACCGAGAAGAACAGCGTCCTGTTCGGGCATCGCTATGGCGCCCACCTGCTGGACGTGCACGAGTACCCCTGCGGCGACGACATTCCAACGGCCTACCTGCGCTTCCTGCGCGACAAGGTCTCGGAGCGCTTCGTGCCCCGCTCGGATCTTTCCCGCCCCGTGCCCAGGCACCTCGAAGGCAAGCCGCTGGACATCGCCCTGCTGCAGCAGGCCTTCACCAACCTCGACGAGGACTGAACGTGAACCCACGCGTGACCGCTCGGACCTTCCTGCCCCTGCTCCTGCTGGCTACCGTCGTCGGCTGCGAAGAGAAACCCACCAACGACAGCGGATGGTGGGAGCGCGAAGCGCCGGACGTCACGGGCCAGTACCAGTTCTTTATCGACAGCGTCAGCGCCTCGAACGACTGCTCCGACCAGACCCCCTACGTCACCGACTGGATGCCAGGCGCGCTGGGTGTCTCCGGTGACGACCCCCTGTCCCTGAGCTTCACGTTCAGCGACGGCATGGTGTTCACGGGCGGTGTAGACTCATCCTGGTCGTACTGGTTCAACGGCACAGAGACCTATGACAACGCCAGCGTCGCCGTCACTGGCGCAGGAGTCATCTTCAACGACGACACCCAGCGCGGCATCTCGGGCACCATCCAGGCCGAGGTGGACGACGACGAGTTCACCACCAACAACTGCATCATCGAAGTGAGGATCAGCGGCTCGCGGATATCCCGCTGATCGGCCTCGCCGGATGGGTCACACCGGGCTAAGCGGTTGGCCGCATGGGACCTGCGTGACCACGTCGGAGTGACGCCGAGCCCAGCCTCGAACGCCCAGCAGTGGAGGTCTCAATGAGGCTCTATCGCACGCGGATCCCCATGATTGCCAACGCGGTGATCGACACGCTCTGCAACGACGTAGACATCGACGTCGATCTCGAGGAACGCCCAGAAGCCGAAGAGGATCTGGTGGCCATCATGGACACCTTCCTTCGCCGGGACCTGGACCTCCGGGATGCTGTCAAAGACACCATGTCCCGCCTCAACATCCCCTACGACCGCTACAGCAAGGTTCGGAGCGAGATCGCCGAAGAATGGGGTCACCCTACCGGTGAGAGCGTCAAGAAGTACCTCTCCCGCCAGTTCGTGGAGAACTTCATGATCAGCAACTTCGTCCAGGAGGTCTACTCCGACGACGAGATGCTGTTCCGCAAGATCCTCGACATCATCCGCAGCCTCGATGTCGACGAGCGCGGGCTCCGGGACGAAGCCAAGGCCATGGTCAAGAACGTCAACGAAGGCACGGTCGACTATGAGATCGCCTTCGCGGAGGCCCTCAAGGAGGTCAAGCGTCGCCACGGTCTGATGCCAAAGCGCACCAAGTAGCCTTCCTGCTGCTTGCGCTGGTGGCTTGCCAAGCCACCGAGCCTCCCCCCCCGGCCGAGCCGAGCCGGGAGCAGGCCGAAGCCGAGGCACGTCCAGCCCCCATAGCCCCCGTCCGCCCGCCACCCGAGGGCGGACCGCAGCTGGGCGTGGAGGTCGGGTTCGTAGGCGTGGCGCCGCTGCACCAGGGCTTCTTCGGCGATCAAGACGCCCGCGCACAGCTCGGCCGCTCCTTGGCCGGCCACGTCAGCGATCCCGCCAAGCTGTCCATCGCCTACGACAGCGCGGAGTTCATCGGCACCATCCAACTGGATCTGCCCCCTGACGGCATCCGTACCAGCATCTCCCGGGACGGCGCCACCCTCGGGTTGGCTGGGTTGGCGCCCATCACCGTGGCACTGGCCAGCTACCGCAGCGACCTCGCCGCGCGCTTCGACATCCGCATCCAGAACTTCCGGGTCCGACTGTTCTCAGTGCGGGGGCTGACGTCCTGCCTCTTCGACGTCACTGGGACCTCGCCACCCGACGGGCGCACCCTCTCGCCCTGCGTGCACGTCAACGGGATCGAGCACTGCGGACAGCCTGGCCCCGAAGGTGTGACCTTCCAGCCCGACGTGGCCCGGAACGTGGCGCTCTGCTTGGACCTCTGAGCAGTCTCGGCGACCGGCTACTCGAGGGTGGGCGCCACCGACTCGGAAGGCTCGGTGGGGGTTGACACATCGCCTTCCACCGGCGCCTCGCCACCCTCCGGCATGGCCTGAACCAGCTCGATGCCCTTGGGGAAGATCTCACGGTCGAGCATGCGCATACGGTCGGTGAGATCCATCAGGGCGACGTTCCGGTTGAGTTCCTTCTCTTCGATGCCCCACAAACGGAAGGAGATCCAGAAATCCTTGGCGCGATACCACTCGAAGGCGTCGCCCTGGAACTCGCTGAAGCGGTAGCGCTTGCCGCTGTCGAGGTCCAGCAGATCCATGGAGGGGGGATTGGACTCGGTGTCGGTCCAGTCCGGCAGTCGCTCAACCCAGGCGTCCCGACGACGCACCTGGCGTTCACGGGCTTCGTCGGTCATCTCGTCCCAGGCGGCCTGGTCGAAGTTGGACACCGGAGCGCCCAGGCGCTCGAGCACCAGCCACCGACCCAAGGGGTGGATCACGGCGCGCAGCGCGTCCTCGAAGTCCTGCTGCTCGGAGCCGTCCGGACGGGCGATGTGCGCGGTGCCACCAGCGGCCCAGCTCACCATGCCGCCACCGGGCACGTCAGGCTCGAAGCCGAAGCTCTCGACCGGCTCGGTGAGCCACTCGAAGGTACGCTCCACCGCGCCGGTGGTGATATCCAGGCTGTAGAGACGCCGAAGCCCGGCGTCGTCCAGAGCCGTCACGTAGACGACCTGGGGATCGGCGGACAGCTGCAGCATGCTGGGCTGCTCCAGCACGGTGTCCACCGCCTTGAGGGTGGCCTTGCGGTGATCGTAGACACCGACCCGCTGACCGGGGGTCCTTGCTTCGGGGTGGGGCAAGAGCATCAGAATTTGGTCGGCATCGATCCAGACGCCGTTGGACACCGGCAGCGGCGTGGGCACCGTAGCGATGGTCTTTTCCTCACCGTTGAGCACGTGACCGGCGTGGGTGACCTGGAAGTACAGGTGGATACCCGAGGGCGACCACGAGAAGTTGCCAAAGTTGTTGCTGCCGCACTCGGCGAAGGCCGTGCTGATGCCGTGCTTGCCCTTGAGGAAGCGGATCTCCGACTCACGACAGTCGGCGTATGCGTCGTAGACGTTCTCGTAGAAGCTGGCCTCTCCGAAGTTTTCCTCTTCGCAGGCCGTCAATGCGAGCAATATGAGCGCCAGCGTGGCGGAGACGCGGGACAGGGTGCGGCAGGTGCGCTTCATGACAACTCCCATGGGGCGTCCAGATCGCGAGACCGAGCGGGACGAAGCCCGGGTTCCACGGACACGCGCCGGCGGCGCGGGTTCCGCTCGCGACGTCTCAGCCCACAGACGCAGGCGAGGGTAACCAGGAACAAGCCCGGAGCAAGGCGAGAGCTGGAGGAAGTCGCGCAACCGCACTTCACTCCGCCGACCTCGGGCAGCGAGCTGTCCTGCTCCGGGGGTGGGCTGTCGGTCTCGGGGGCTTGGGTGTCCGAGGGCGCCCCGGTGTCGACGGTGGAACCCGCGGCGAGATCGAGGGCGGCGAGCTGTGCCCCGCTGGACACCACCAGCAGGTCGACCACGCCTTGCTCAGATGCGAGGGGCTGAGCGTCCAGCAACAGGCTGTCCTTGGTCGCGCTCAGGATCTCGAGCGCCATCAGGCCTCGCGTGTCACCGACCACCGCCCAGGCGCGGGTGCCCACCTCGAAGCCCTGTCCCTCCACGCTGATGGTTTCCTCCTGCCATTCCACGCGGGTGAGTCGCACACGGTCGTCACGTTCGCCGACGAACAACGAACGAGGTGCGCTTCCCTGGCCGGTGTGCACCCCCCAGGGCCCCGGCTCGAGCTCGCTGGGGACCACGGTGAAGCTCTCAGCGGCTCTCGACAGGGTCACGTCCGGGTAGCCCGCACGGAACAGCGTGACCTGCTCGTCGTCGATGCCGGGCAGCACCAGCTCCCTGGCGCTGTCCCCCCAGGTGAGGAGGACAGGCTCCGGGCGAAGCTGTATGAGACCGTCTCGCTCCAGGACCACGTCGAGCCGCTGGTTCACGCCAGCTTCGAGCTCGAGCTCCACGGTCTGGCTCCGGTAGCCCGGGGCGCCGACCTCGAGCTGAAGCTCACCCGCCGGATACCACCGAGCGAAGCGGCCGTCGGGCCCCGCCGTGCCACCCTGGCCGCCGACGGGTGTGATGGTGGCCTCCACGGGGCGGTCATCGCCGGCGTCGCGCACAGAGCCCACCAGTGCGGGCTCACGCTGGATGAAGTGCATCACCGCGTCCCTGTGGTCGTCGATCATGCGCTCGAGCTCACCGGTGGGCGGCGTCTTGTCCACCGAGACCTCGAGGGTGTAGTCCAGGGTGCCCTGGCGCCCGTAGGACCAGTCCGTGGTGTCGCCATAGGTGACGTACCAGGCGCCCCCATTGATGTGGTAGAAGCCGTCCACGTCGCAGCGCTGCAGGTAGGCTTCGGACTGCGCCACCAGCAAGCCTTCGTCCGTGCTGGGCTGGGTCGTGTAGTTCCAGACGTAGCAGATGAGCGCTGCACCGGCGTGCATGCTCAGGCCGCTGGCGAAGCCGCGGTAGCTGGACAGCACCCGCATCGCCCGGGACTCTGGCTCGGAGAAGGGTGCATCGCCCGCCCGATACTCGTCGTCGCTCCACTCGAAGCCGTAGTTGCGGTTCAGGTCCACCGCGTTGGCATTGTAGCGGGTTCCGCCGGCCACGCCGTCGGGGTTCACGTGGGGAACCACCCACACCTCGGCGTCCACCGGATCGGCGAGCAAGCCCTCGGCCACGGACAGCGCCAGCTCGGCGGAGGACAGCTCGTCACCGTGATGGGCAGCCAGGACGCGGACCCTCCAGTCCCCTTCCCCGATGCGCAGCCCCAGCAAGGGACGCCCATCCACGGAGCGACCGAGATCCACCAGCTCGGCGCTGTCGGGATGGTCCTCGGCAATTTCCCGCAGGGCATCCGCCATCTGATCTTCGTCGTGGTAGCCGGGCGCCCGTGCGGCGGCGCTGCGGTGATCCGCACGCTGGATGTGCACCTCGAGCCCGTGAGCTTCGAGCTCGTCCAGGGCCCGGTGGCTGGCGATGACCCTGAAGCGGCCATCGTTCCCAGGACCATCCACGCTCACCGGAGCCTCCGCCAGGATCGCGGAGACCTCATCGCGGGCATGACGCCCCGGCCCCACCCAGGCCTCGGCATGGACGACGTCCTGGTACGGCTCGGCGCATCCCAGAAGCGCCACCAGCAGCCAAGCCAGCCGTCTGCTCATTGCTGGACCTCTGGTTCGTCAGCGGGCGCCTGGGCGGCCTTCTGCAGCACCGGAAGCCAGCGGTCCCGCTCCGCAGCGAAGGCGGCCCGCTCGCCTGAGGGCAGCGGCACCGACACAGGCAGCTTGGCGGTGAGCGGGTTGATGTAGCCGCCGTTGAGCTTTAGCTCATAGTGGCAGTGGGGCCCGGTGGAGAGGCCGGTACTGCCAACCTTGCCGATGGTGTCACCCTGCCCGACCCGCTGACCCTTGCGCATCAGGATCTTGCTCAGGTGTGCGTAGCCGCTCTCGTAGCCACCATCGTGGCGAATCCGCACCAGCAAGCCGTAGCCGCCAGCTCGGCCCGCCGAGGTGACCACGCCGTTGCCCACCGAACGCACAGGCGTGCCGGTGGGGGCCGCGAAGTCGGTGCCGTTGTGGGGCCTGCGCCGACCGGTGACCGGGTGCAGTCGCCCGCGGGGTGCGAAGCCGGAGCTGACCCTGGTGAATGCCAGTGGAGAGCGCAGGAACGGCTTCCTGCGAGCCTTGCCGTCGGGGTCGAAGTACCCGATGTTCCCGTCGGCGCCCAAGTGACGAACGGCGATGAGCGGCTCGTCATCGGACCGCAGTTGTACGGCGTGGATGTCCCCCAGCTTCTGCAGTTCGCCCTCGAGGAACAGGCCGTCGGCCACCATGGTGAAGGTGTCCCCCGCCCGCAGTTCGGTGTTGAAGTCGATGTCCCACTGGAAGATCTCGGCCAGCCGAACCACGTCGATGGGACGCAGGCCCGCGGCCAGAGAGGCGTTCCACAGGCTGGACTCGATGCGGAAGTGACGGGACTCCAGGCGCTGCTCGTATTGGACCTGCTCGACCGACGCGGTCCAGGCTCCGGCAGCGTCGTCCCAGGCCACCCGCAGGATATTGTCCCCGTCGGAGTCCATGGGGTAGCTGACCGACGTGGCGTGGGCGACACCTCGAGTGTAGCCGACCCGGAGCGTGCGCCCGCTGTTGATGCGAGCGAGATCATAGTGTTCGCGCCCAGCCTCGATGACCTCAGTGCTGGGGACCCCATGGCGATGCAGGATGCCAGCGATGGTGTCGCCCGAGCGAACCCGGTAGGCGATGGTGGCCTGAGTGGCCGCCGCGACCTGGGGCCCCGAGAACACACCAGCGTAGGACACCTGGGCGGGCGTCCAGGCCTTCATGGCCACAGTGGAGGCCAACACCGCGATCACGACGACCGCGAGCGCGGCGAGGTGGAGCCTGCGCTGCTGCATGGAATGGACCTGGGCGAAGGGGCCTAGCTACCGAGGACGACCAACGCTGCCACGACCACCAGGATGAACCCGATGCCTGCGCCAATGAGCAGGCTCTTGAAGGCCAGGCTGATGGTGGATGCACCCTTGGGCGCAGACTTGGCGGGAGGCTGTGGCCGCGGCGGCTGCGGCTGGGGGGGGGCCGCGGGGCGCGGCTGGGGCGGCTGGGGGGATGGGGACTGACTCGACGGGCTGACCGGCAGAGGCAGGGTGGCGGGGACGGGGTCCGCCCGCCGGGGCGCGGGCTTGGGTTCTGGCCGAACCGCGGGAGCCGGCCGAACCGCGGGAGCCGACCGAACTGCGAGCCGAGGCTCGGGGGCTGGAGGCACGGGCCCTTCGATGGGCTGCGAGGGATCGCCCGCGGCAAAGCCGAGGGTGCTGTCGGAGCCGCCGTCTTCGAGATCGTACTCGGACCCCGCCAGACCGATGGAGTCTTCGATGACACCATCGGTACTCCTGATGAGGGGCGCGATGGCGGTGGAGGCCCAGCTGCGCAGGCTGCTGCCCCGGAGCTCGTCCGCAGCGGCCATCAGCTCGCGCTCGAGGATGGCGCCGTCCGGGCGCTCTTCGGGCTGCCACAAGAGCATGCGAGCCAGCAGGGGCACCAGCACACCGTGGGTTTCCTGGATGGTTCCGAGGGCTTCCTCGACCGCGTCCTCGAAGCGCTCACGGCGAATCCGCGGCTGACCGAAGGTGCTTCCCGACGCCGCCTCGAACAGGGCGATGCCCAAGCCGTAGATATCCGCCGCCCGGGTGACCTCGCCGGTGACGATGTACTCCGGTGCCATGTAGTTGAGGGTGCCCAGCACCAGCTGGCCCGTGAAGCTCTCCCGAGCCTCGAAGTGGGCCCGAGCCACGCCGAAGTCCAGCAGCTTCACCGAGCCCCGGACCGTGACCATGATATTGGCGGGCTTGACGTCGCGATGGATGACGTTGAGGGGCTCACCGGAGCTGGGGTGGGTGGCGTTATGAGCTTTGTGCAGGGCCCCCGCCACCATGGCGCCGATCTCGGCGAGGGCTCGCGCGGGCACCACCTGGCCGCCCTCGACCACCGTGCTGAGGTCCACGCCCTCGACGAATTCCATGATGACAGCGTCGCGACCGGCGACCCGCACCAGCTCGCTCACCTCTAGGATGCGCTCGTCGTTGAGCAGGCCCAGCAGGCGCGCCTCGTCCCGCATGCGGGTGAGGAATTGCTCAGCGCCAGGCTGGCTGCCCATGAGCACTTTGACCGCCACCTGACGTCGGAATCCTCGGCCCGAGACCATGTCGGCCAGGTACACCGAACCGACCGCACCGCTGCCCAGAGGCCTGATGAACGCCAGCTTTCTCATGATCGGGACGGTATCACGCCGAACCCCACCGCGCCGATCCCAGGAGCACAGCGCTGGATTGCGTGCCTATTCATCGACAGGCTGCATCCAGACGCCCATGGCGCTGAGACCGAGCTCCATCAGTGCGCGGTCGTAGCGCTCATCCATGCCGACGCCGAGGATAACGTCGAAGTTCACGTCCGTAGTCAGCCACCCGCCGTTGCGGATCTCGGTGTCGAGCTGATCGGCGCCCCAACCCGCGTAGCCCAGGCACAGCAGGAAGGGCTGGTCCTGGACCAGCGCAGCGATGAGCTGGTCCCGCGAGGGCGACACGGCGATGCCATTGCCCACGTTCCAGCCTTCGTCTTCGGGGACTTCGCCAGGAAAGACGATGAAGCCGGCGCCGGGCTCGACGGGCCCACCCCAGTTGACCGCGTGCTCTTCGTGGTTCTGGGGAAGCGACACGGAGAGCTGCTCGAGGACGTTCTGGACCGACAGGGAGGTCTCGCGGTTGATCACCAGACCCAGGGCTCCGTTCTCGTCGTGCTGGCATAGCAGGATGACGGTGCCCTCGAAGAAAGGATCCTTCATCTGCGGCGAGGCGATGAGGAGACAAGGGCCCATGGACCTACACCGGGACCTTGTAGTCGTGGATCGGCACGTAGCGAGGCTCGGCGCCATCGACGATGACGTCTTCGTCCACCACGATTTCCTCGAGGTTCTCGTGGGACGGCATCTCGTACATCACCTCGAGCATCACCGCCTCGAGGATGGACCGCAGGCTGCGGGCCCCGGCTTTGCGGGCCTCCGCGCGCTCGGCCACGGCCCTGAGCGCTTCGGCGGTAAAGGACAGCTTCACCTTTTCGAAGCGGAACAGCTTCTGGTACTGCTTGACCAAGCTGTTCTTGGGTTCGTCCAGGATGCGGACCATGTCATCGGCGCTCAGGGCGTCCATCACGGCGATCACTGGCAGGCGGCCGATGAACTCTGGGATGAGGCCGAAGCGCTCGAGGTCCTCGATGGCCACGTCGTGCAGGGACGTGCGGCCGGGGTCCTGCTTGGCTTTACCGTCGGCCAGGAAGCCCACCGAACGCCGACCCACACGGGACTCGATGAGCTTCGACAAGCCCTCGAAGCTACCGCCGACGATGAACAGGATGTTGGTGGTGTCGACCTGGAGGTATTCCTGGTTGGGCAACCGCTTGGAGCCCCGCACCTGGATGTTGGCCTGGGTGCCCTCGAGCAGCTTGAGCAGCGCCTGCTGGACGCCTTCACCGCTGACATCACGGCTGACGGAAGAGGTGAAGTTCTTCTTGGCCAGCTTGTCGATTTCATCGACGTAGACGATGCCGCGCTGGGTGCGCTCGAGGTTGTTGTTGGAGGCCTGGTACAGCGCCTGGATGATGTTCTCGACGTCTTCGCCGACGTAGCCAGCCTCGGTGAGGGTGGTGGCGTCGGTGATGACGAAGGGCACGTCGAGGAAGC
>Ga0307987_1000173_pt1 | contig 40173 bp, 34 predicted proteins | sample EllFjometagen181_FD_203157 | JGI IMG/M metagenome (GOLD analysis project Ga0307987, IMG submission 203157) | Marine microbial communities from Ellis Fjord, Antarctic Ocean - #181 | ecosystem: Environmental > Aquatic > Marine > Unclassified | place: Southern Ocean | collected 2014-10-08 | reverse complement strand
ATGCGCTTCCAGTACAGGTCGGCGGTGTAGCTGATGGTCTGGAAGGTGTAGAAGCTGATGCCCACAGGTAGGGCGGTGGGCAGCTTGGGCAGGGGGCCCATGTCGAAGCCCATCATCAGCACGACTTCGACATTGCCCAGCAGGAAGTTGCCGTACTTGAACACCCCCAGCAGCAGCAGGTCGCCGGTGATGCTCAGGGCCATCCACAGCTTGCGTCGCTTGCCCTCGGCTTTGTCGATCAGGAAGCCGAACAGATAGGAGTTCAGGGTCGAGGCCGCGATGAGCAGCAGGTACCAGGGCTTCCAGCAGCCGTAGAAGAAGTAGCTGATGACCAGCAGCCACAGCAGCCGCGGCCAACGCCAGCGCTGCAGCAGGCGGTAGACCGCCCAGGCCACCACCAGAAAGACCACGAACTCGAAGGTGTTGAAGAGCACCTACTCACCCCCTACGACGCTGGACTCGGCGGCCAGCAGGGGGGCGATGGAGCGGCACAGGTCCTTCGAGACCCTGTGGGCGCCAGCGGCGGTGAGGTGCTCGGCGTCGACGTAGTATGCCCGGTGGAGCGTCCAGTCGTCGGTGGGGACGCGGTGGAGGGTGAGCGGATGGGCTTCGAGCAGGGTGGACAGGTAGGCTTGGTAGCGGGGCCCGACCTCGCTGGGCATGGCCTGTCGGAACGCCGGGTGTCGGGGGAGCTCCATCAGCACCACCTGCACGCCCTGCCGCTCGGCGCGCGCCAGCAGGCGCTCGGTGTGGTGGTGTACGGGCCCCGTCCCAGCCTCGTATGCGGGGAAACGTTGAGCTTTCAGGTTTGGCAGCAGGGTGGTGGCTACGATGTCCCACCATTCCCTGAGGGAGGCCTCCACGTCTTTGTTGTGCCTACGGCACTGTTCGCTGCCCGTGCAGAACATGCCTCCACCGTGGTGAAGCATCATCCAGCGTAGCCAGGGCTTGCTGTCCCAGCGCCCGCTGGCGTAGAGGGCCAGGGTCTCCGGGCCGCGGCCCATGGGGCGCAGCACCGCGAACAGTCCCCGCAGATCCCGTACGGTGCCGAGCGCCTCGGGGATATCCACCAAGCCAGCCATGGTGGCGACGTTGATGGGCAGCTTGGGGTTGTGCTCATCGAAGATCTCGGGCTCGATGCCCAGCACCAACACCTGCGGGGCGCGAGGACCCACGAGCAGCTGCTCGGTGAGCAGGTCTGCCGCGTAGGTGGTTAGGAACGAACGGGAGAGGTTGACGCTGTGGGTGGGGCGGCCGAGCTGTTGGCTGAGGCAGAGGTCGAGGCTGGACGGGGAGACGCCGAAGGCCGCCCGGCTCGAGCCGATGACCGCCACGTCCAGCGGGCCCTGCTCGATCTGCTGAAAGGCATACAGGTCGTTGGGCCAGACCACCCCCTGTACCCAGCGCAGTCCCCGCTGCTCTACGAGCAGGGCGCACGCGAGGCTGGCCACCAGTGCCCAGAGTATGACCGTCATGCCTCTGCGCGTGAGGACCGTGGCGGGGGCGCGGCTCACCTCGGCCCCTGTCGGGGCGGCTGGCCAGGTGGGCCCATGTCGTGTGGCGCGGGGCGGTTGACTGGCGAACCGTGAGGGCCTGCCGGTAGCGGGGCCGGATCTGAGCTGATGGCGCGGTCTCGGTCTGCGGGGTCCAGGGCGCGATTGTCGATGCCTGGGTGTTTGTCGGGGGGCGGCGCCTCGGGGAGAACGACGCGCCCCGCCTGCTGTGCCGCAACGAAGCGCTCAGCGTCGGCCGCGGGACGAAGCCACGCCACGGCCCAGACCCCCAGCAGCAGCAGCAGCAGTCCGGGGCCCATCAGGTGCGCGATGCGCTCACTGGCAAGGGTGTGGGGCTGTGGCTCGCGCTCGCTCATGGGGCCCTCGAGGGAGCCTCCCTCATAGCCAAGCCCTCACCGTTCAGCGAGAGCGTGTCACCCTAGCAGCAACAGGCTGACCGCCATCACCGCCATGCCCGCCACCAGACCGTAGATGGCCAGGTGGCCTTCATCGTATTCCCGCGCCGTGGGGAGCAGTTCGTCCAGGGAGATGAACACCATCACGCCAGCCACCGAAGCCAGCAGCCATCCCATCACCGCCGGGCCCATGTAGTTGCGCAGCAGCACGTATCCAACCACCGCGCCGAGGGGTTCGCTCAGGCCCGAGGCGAAGGACAGCCAGAAGGCCTTCTTGCGGCTGCCTGTGGCGTAGAAGATGGGGACCGAGACCGCGATGCCCTCGGGGATGTTGTGGATGGCGATGGCCACCGCGATGGAGATGCCCAGGGTGGGGTCTGCCAGGGCCGCGGCGAAGGTGGCCACGCCCTCGGGGAAGTTGTGGATGGCGATGGCCAGGGCCGTGAAGAGCCCCATGCGCATCAGCTTGGCGGGCTGTCGCTCCGGGGACATGTCTTCGATGGAGCCGGCGTGGTGGGGGTTGCTGGGCTCCGGGACCAAACGATCGATCACCCCGATGACCACGATGCCCGTGAAGAACGCCACCACGGTCCAGAACGGGCCGTTGGTCTCGCCGTAGGCCAGCTCCAGCTGGTGCCCGGCCTCCCCCAGCAGCTCCGTGAAGGACACATAGATCATCACCCCCGCTGACAGGCCCATGGACAGGGCCAGGAAGCGGGTGTTGGTGCGCTTGGCGAACAGCGCCAAGGCGCTGCCGATGCCCGTGGACAGTCCGGCGATGACGGTGAGCCCGAAGGCGAGCAGCAGGTTCTCGGTCATGGCTGGTTCGAGGTCTCAGGTGCGGAGCCCAATATGTTTACCGGGCACTGTGGCTTGGAGGGGTCCAGCTTACGGGAACCATTTTCGCGTCGAAGTCGTCGGGCAGGCGGGCGCCGATGCGCTCGACCACCCGGGCCGCCACCCAGGAGCCCGCCAGGGCGGCGCTGGCTGGATCGGCGCCCTGGCACAGCCGGGCCAGCACGGCGCCGGCGAAGAAGTCGCCGGCCCCGGTGGTGTCCACCAGCTTGGCGGGGCACGCGGGCACGTCCCACTGGTCCCCGCCGCGGGTCACCACCGTGGAGCCCTGGCCGCCCCGCTTGAGGATGGCCACTTTGGCCACCTGCAGCGCACGCCCCAGCATCATCGCGCCGGTGCCGAAGGCGACCTCCATCTCTTCTTCGTTGCCCATGATCAGGGCGTAGTCATTGGCCAGGATGCCCTCGAGCTCATCCTTTTGCCCCTCGAGGAAGGGTGCGTTTTCGAGGGACAGGGCCACCCCGGTGGACAGCTTGGTGCTGCGGGTGATGGCTTCGCGCACCACCTCTCGTGTGTCGCTGGGCTCGAGCAGGGTGGTGGAGGTGGTGTAGAGGTAGCGGAAGCCGGCAGGCCAGTCTTCGGGCAGGGCCCGCAGGCGATCGGCTACGCCCATGTGCAGGGCGAAGCTGCGCTCGCTGTCGGGGGTGATCACGGCCAGGATGGAGCCGGAGGCGCCCTCGAGGCGTTCGAGGCGAGCTTCGACCCCCGCGGCTCGCAGTTCGCCCTCGAACAACCCGCCGAGCTGGTCGTTGCCGGTGGCCCCCAGGAAGGTGGCCCGGGCCCCCAGCGCGGTGGCGGCGGTGCACATGTTGCGGGCGTTGTCGCCGGGGCAGTGGGCCAGCAGGCCGAGCTGTTGGGCTTGCTCCATCAGCGCCAGGAATGCGGGCCGGTCCAGGAAGGTGGTGCCGCCGCGGGCCAGGCCGCAGCGCTCGAGGAAAGCGTCGTCGGCGCGGACGAAGCTGTCCACTACTGCCATGCCGATGCCGAGGACATCCCGTTGGACTGGGGACATGACTAGTTCACCCTATGCTGGGGCTCGAGGCCCTGAGAGACGGAGACGAGATCGCGGGCTGCCATGGCGGCCATGGCGTTGCGCGTGCGATGGGTGGCGCTGCCGCTGTGGGGAGCCAGCACCACGTTGTCGAACTCCAACAGCCCCGGATGGACCGTGGGTTCCTGCTCGTAGACATCCAGGGCCGCGCCGGCGATGCCGCCACTGCGCAGCCGTTCCACCAGGGCGGCTTCGTCTACCACCGGACCCCTGGCCGTGTTGATCAGGTAGGCGCTGGACTTCATCAGGTCGAGGCGTCGTGCGTTCAACAGGTGGTGGGTCTCTTCGGTGAGGGGGCAGTGCAGCGAGACGAAGTCCGAGCGCGACAGCAGGTCGTCGATGGATGTGCGTGGCCCCACTTCGGGGTGGTCGCTACGCGCCGCCACCAGGATCTCCAGGCCGAAGGCCCGGGCGCGCTTGGCCACCGCGGCGCCGATGCGACCCGGTCCCACAATGCCCAGGGTGCGGCCTGCCAGATCGGCACCCAGCATCATCATGGGGCCCCAGCCGTTGAACGCACCACGGCGCACCATTGCGTCGCCTTCGGGTACCCGTCGGGCCACGGCCAGCAGCAAGGCCAGGGTCATGTCGGCGGTGGCGTCCGTCAGGGCTCCGGGAGTGTTGGTCACCGGCACGCCCCGGGCGCTGGCGGCCTCGAGGTCGATGTTGTCGACCCCCACGGCCACGTTGCTCACCACCTGCAGGGGGCCGGCGTCGAGCACCTCGGCGTCCACCTGATCCGTGAGCATGCACAGCAGCCCGTCGGCCTGGGCCACTCCTGCTAGCAGCTCGGCGCGGGGGATGGGGCTCTCGTGCGGGCGTAGCGTCACCTGCAGGTCGCCGTCGTGGAGGATCTGCAGGGCTGGCCGAGGGATGGGACGGGTGACGAAGACTCTCACCGGGGGCCTCCAGGCTTGCGCTCCCAGGCGCGCTTGTCCAGCGCGTCGCGGGCGTGCCAGGCCACGCAGCTGTCGCTGTGGCCGCGCATGGCTTCGAGGGTGGCCACCATGTCCAGCTCGCCGGGTTCGCTGAGGCGTAGCAGGCGGGCGGCGGTCCAGCGCACCCGATCCCGTGGGTCGTCTACCCAGGGCTGGAAGTGCGCCACGGTGGTGTCAGGGCGGAAGAACAGCGCCTCGAGGGCCGCGATGACCAGGTCTTCGTTGGCGTCGGCGCCCAGCAGTCGGCGACCCCCACCGTACAGAGGCACCGGCTGCAGTTCGCGCTCGCAGGGCACGGGCAGGGGCACGCTGTAGCGACCGTGGCGGCCGTCGGGGGGGAGAGGGTCGCCCTCGAGGGCCGGGCCACCTTGCTGCCACAGCGCCACGAGGTGGGGCACGGCGGTGTTCTCTGGCACCGTGCCGGCGGGCCAGGACAAGCGGGCGGCCTCGAAGAGGTAGGCGCTGCGGGCTTGGGGTTGTTGGTCGGGGCTGGCAGCCAGGGCCGCGGCCGGGTGGGCGTGCCCCGTGCCGTAGTAGGCGTTGGCCCACAGCGCCATACGGAAGGTGTCCACCGCTTCGGGGCGGAGTTGGGCCTCCATGGCCTGGGTGGCGATCTCGATGGCGGCGATCTCGGCGTCCAGCGCGGGGATCAGCACGTCGATGGGCTGCTGTGCGCTAAGGTCAGCGCGGGGGGGGAGGGCCCAGCCCGCGTGGGTGATGCAGAAACGGGTGAAGCGGTCGGCCCGGGAACAGTGTTCGATGGCGGCCACGGGCTGGCCCGAGCGGCCCAGCTCTTCGCCGGCACGGAAGTGGCACTCGTAGGCCCAGGTGCCGGCGGGGACCTGATCGCAGGCCTGCTCCGCCAGGCTGGAGTCGCCACGGGAGCCGGCCTGGGCGGCCAGCTCGATGTGGCACAACACCCGCATCTCCTCGAAGTCCAGGGCCGCGCAGTCGGCCAGGGCCTTGGGGGCGTCGGCCTCGGCTCGGGGTGGCGCCATGGCGCGCTGAACCGCCTGCTGGTCGCCGCTGCAGGCCAGCGCCAGCAGGGCGGTGGCCAGGATCACTCTGCACCCTTGGGGGGCGGCCGGGGAGGGGACGCCAGGTGGGGGCGGCCCACCACTTGCTGGCAGCGGGCCCGCGCGTCGTCGGTTTCCACTGCGCTGCAGATGGCCGGGCCCTTCTGGGGGTCGAGGATGGCCAGGCGCAGGCGCACCAGATCGCGGCTGGAGGGGCTGGGCACCGCTTGCAAGGCGGCTTCCCAGCCGGGGTCACCCGCCTCGAAGAGCGCCGAGATACGCTCGAACTGACAGTTCTCGCGGGCGACCTCGTCGCGGATGTCCGCGCAGGGCTCGCCGGAATTGCTACAGGCCAGCAGCAACGCCATGGAGGGGATCAGACAGCGCGCGAACCGGGCAGGCATCGGGGCAGCTCCGCGGGCGGGCGGGCCACTTAGCACGCGCGCAGAGGCGTGGGGCGCAGCGATCCCATCAGCGTCCGCGTCGGGGGCCCCAGTCCAGCAGTTCGCCGTTCTTCAGAGCCTCGAAGGCCTGGCGACCGCGGGCGGCCTCGCCACAGGTGACGCAGTGTTCGTAGGCGCGGCTCTCGTGGGACTCCCGCTCGTCATTGGACAGGCCCACGCCGGCGCGCACGGCGTCCTTGTAGGCCGCGACGGCGGTGGGGGAGCGGCTCATGCAGCGCAGCGCCAGGGCCTGGGCACGCTCCATGGCGTCGTCGGCCGAGTCGCACCGCTCGTGTACCAAGCCCACCCGCAGGGCCTCTTCGGCGTCGATGAGCTCGCCGGTCATGCCCATGCGCAGGGCGTGGCCCAGGCCCACCCGGCTGGCGAGCTGGGCGGTGCCCCCCGCTCCGGGGACGATGCCCAGGCCGGTCTCGGGCAGGCCGAAGCGGGCCTTGGGGCTGGCGATGACGTAGTCGGCGGTGAGGCAGAACTCGGTGCCCCAGCCCAGGGCCAGCCCGTCCACCACGCAGACGTGGAACAGCGGCGCCAGGGCCAGGCGTTGCAGGGTGCGGCGCTGGCCCCGAACATGAAGCAGCACGCTGCCCTCGTCCCAGTCCCGGCGCTCGTGTACGTCGGCGCCGGCCGAGAACACCGGGGTCCCCGAGCGGGTGATGCGCTGGGAGTGGCTGATCATGGCCCGGGCTTCGGAGTTTTCGAGGGCGTCCACGAGCCTGGCGAGCTCGGCCACGTGGGCGCGACCCATCTCGTTGGCCTTGCCGTGCTCGAAGCGCAGACGGACCAGGTGGCCCTGGTGTTCGCTGGTGACGTGAAGGTGCTCGAAGCTGTCCATCAGTTCCATCCTCCGTGCCAGTCGAAGCCCAGCACGCCGCCCAGGTAGGCGTCGTGCTCTCCTTGTCGTTTGCCGGCCAGGGCCGGGCCCCGGAAGGCCACCATGCCAACGCGCAGCGCCCGACCTTCGGGGCGCAGCAGCAGCAGACCGCCCTGGTAGGTCGCGCGGGTGGACCACGCGGTGTCGGCGGCCCATGCCAGGTCCACAGCCTGGTACCAGGTGACGCTGCGCTCGCCGTGGGCCTCGAAGCCGGTCTGCACTCCGAAGCCGGGGGCCTGTGGGATGCTGTGTACCAGCTGGCGAATGCCCAGGTACGGCTGAATCCAGGGGAGGTCCCAGGCGGCCAGCAGCCTGAGGTGTTCGCGCGAGTAGCCCTCGGTGTTCTCGGGCAGCTCGCCGTCGTAGCGTACGCCGTCGGCGTAGTGGGCCGAGATGTGGCACCACTCGAAGCTGGCCCGCAGATCCCGCCACGCCAGGCTGATGGGCACGCGGATCAGGCCGTCCACCGTGGCGATGCCGAAGGTGAACGACTCGCCGGGCAGGAACCCCAGGAAGATGGCAGCGCCCAGCTCGAGCTGCAAGGCCACGTCGCCGGCGTCCAGCCGCAGCAGGCCGGCGGTGTCGCCCACCACACCCTCGAGGGGGGGCTCGCTGCCGCGGAACGTCAGGCTGTTGGCGGTCTCGAGGGGATCGGCCGGCAGCAGGGGGGTGAGCCGCTCACCGGGCAGCAGCTCGAGCTGTGCCCCCGAGGCTGTGGTGAGCAGCGCACAGCAGAGCGCCAGCGAGAGCATGCCGCTACTCGGTGGGGTCTGGAGCGCCGGACGGGTCGACCAGGTTCACGCGGGTGGTGACGTTGCCCGCCAGGGTGGCCAGACGGATGAGGGGCTGCATGTCGGAGCCGTTGGCCCAAGTGTCGGCCAGATCGGCGGCCACCAGCAGCACGCCTGCGATGCGCAGGACGTTGGGCCCCCGGTCGGCGGTGAAGGTGCGGGCCGCCAGCCACGATGCAGCTTTCGCGTTCAGTGGCAGGTCCGGGAAGAGGTGCCCGGGCTCGTCTTCGATGAGGGTGTCCTCGTCGGCCAGCGCGTCGACCAGAGCGTCCAGGTCGATGTGGGTGAGCAGGGACGGGCCCTCGCCGGACTGCATGGGGCTGACCAATTCCCACTCGCCGTGGGGCCCGGGCACGGCCACGGCGGCTTCGGCGCGATCCATGTCGGTGGCGGCCCGGGTGGCGATCTGTTCGTACAGCAGCCGTAGCTGCCAGCGGTCGCGCACGCTCTCGGCGAAGTCGTACAGGGCCACGGTGGACATCAAGCGGGCGTCGGCCTTGGTCTGACGCGCTCGCTCGAGGGCGTGCTGGATGGCTTCGTGGACCCGCTTGAGCCGGAAGGGCTTGAGCAAGAAGTCGGCGGCGCCTTCTTTCAGTGCGGCCACTGCGGTATCGACGGTGCCGTAGCCGGTCATCAGGATGGTGGGCAGAGGCGGGGACATCTGGCGCGCAACCCGCAGGATGTCCAGCCCATCGCGGTGGGGGATCTGGAAGTCGGTGAGCACCAGGTCGTAGCTGCCCGCGCGCATCAGCTCGAGGGCGATGCGACCGTCGGATGTGCCGTCCACGCGGTAGCCGCGGGTAGCCAGATACTCGACCAGCAGTTCCCGGATCGAGACATCGTCATCGATCACGAGCAGGTGCGTGGGCAGTTGGGGTCTCGACACGCGGTCGCCTCCGGGCCGGGCTGCGGCATGGGGAGGATAACGGACGGCGGGTCCTTGGGACAGGCGGTGCGAGCACCTGGCAGCGGGCTGGTGTACACTGGGCGGCCGAGGTTTCAATGGCCAAGCTCCAGCGTGTGGATCGAAGACTCAAGACCGACCTGGACAGTCTCGAGCGAAGCATCCAGCTCTTGAAGATCTCCTACGAGAAGTACTTCTCGGGGATCGACAGGCTCGAGCCTGGCAAAGAGCGCGAAGACCTGCGCCGCAAGATGCGCGAGTACGACCGGCACCGCTTCATCGCCCTGGTGCAGCGCCACCGCTACCAGACCCTGAAGGCGCGCTTCATCAGCCTGGATACCTACATTCAGCGCAACCTGTTCATGATCGAGCGGGGTACCCATCCGCGCTTCAAGTTCCGCGCGGATCTCGCGGCCCGTCGCGGTGGGCCGCCCCAGATCTCCGACTTCGAGAAGCGTCGCGTCGCCGAGGAACGCACCTACAAGGATGTCTACGATCGTTATCTCGAGGCTCGTCGCATCGCCGGGCAACACACCGATGTGGACTTCGACCGCGTGCGCAACGCCATCAAGCGCCAGGTCAAGTCCATCCAGAATCGCTACAAGTGCAACTCGGTGAAGTTCAAGGTCCAGGTCGAAGAAGGCGTGGCGCGCATCAAGGCCGTGCCTCAGAGATAGGCCCGCCCTCGCAGGGTGCGCGTCAAGCGCCGCTGCAGCCAGGCCGGCCTCCCGTAGAAGCTCAGGTAGGCCCGGCGTCGAGCGTCCTCGAGGGTGTCCCAGTCCAGATCCGGATGGTCGAACCAGTCTCGGGGCGGGCGGTGGCCGCTCAAGGCGGGATCGAAGTCGTGGGCCAGACGGTCGCGCCAAGCGTTCCATAGCGGGGTGCCTGGCAGCGGCAGGGTCAGGGCGAACTTGGCCCAGTCCAAGGGCAGCGAGGCCGCGAAGTCGATGGTGGCCTGCAGGCTCTGCGCGGTCTCGCCGGGCAGCCCGAGCATGAAGTAGCCCACGGTGGTGATGCCGGCGGCGTGGGCCGCGTGTACCGCGCGCCTGGCCTGAGCGGTGGTGGCGCCCTTGCCGATGGCCCGCAGGCGCTCGTCGGAGCCGGACTCGAGGCCGAAGGCCAGCAGCTTGCAGCCCGCCCGGTGGGCCAGCTGGAAGAAGGCTGCGTCCACCCCGGTGACCCGGACGCCGTTGGTGGCGGTCCAGGGCAGGGGGACGTTGTGCTGCAGCAGGCCCTCGCAGATAGCGGCGGCTCGCGCTGGGTCGGTGGTGAAGGAGTCGTCCACCAGGTTGAAGGAGCGGAAGCCCGCGTCCTTGGCGTGGAGCACCGAGTCCACGAAGCGGTCGGGGGACAAGGGCTCGAAGCGGCGACCAAACACCGCCTTGGTGCAGTAGATGCAGCGCGCCAGGCAGCCCCGCGAGCTCTCGAGATCCGCGGTGGGCGTCTGGCGCGCCACCACGCTCCGGGGGGTATAGGCGGCCATGTCGAACAGGTGCCAGGCCGGAAAAGGCAGGTCGTCGAGGGGGGCGGTGGGTTGAGACGGCGGGCCCTCGAAGTCGTGGCCCAGCACCCCCGGGATGGTGCGAGGGTCTCGGCCCCCGGCCAAGGCCAGCAGGGGGGCCTCGCCTTCACCGCGCACCACCAGGTCCAGGCCGCTGTTGGCCAGGGTCTGCTGGGGGAGGGATGAGGCGTGGGGGCCGCCGGCCACCAACACCGCGTGGGGCAGCAGGTTGCGGGCCAGCCGAATCAGGCTGCGGGTTTGCTCCCACTGGGGGGTGCGAAAGGTGAATCCCACGATGTCCGGGGCTTCGGCACGCAGGGCGCCGGCGGGGTCGGGGAGGGGACTGGCCTCGAGATCCCACACCCGGGTGGGGTGTCCCGCGCGCAGGAGCACCGCGGCCAGGGTGGCGAGGTTCACCGGTGGTGAGGTGGTCACGGCCATGCCGGCCCCGACGCCGCTGTAGTAGCGGCCCAACCCGGGACGGATCAGGAGAACGCGGGCCATCTTAGGATGCGGTGGATTCCGGCGGGGGTGGGGAGGCCCAGCGCCAGCGAGCGTACCAGCGCCAGGTGTCGGCCAGGCCTTCGCCCAGCATGCGCTCGGAGCGCCATCCCTGGGCCCGCAGACGGCTGGAGTCCAGGGACTGCACCATGATCTCGCCGGGGGGGTCCCGCTCGGGCAACGCCACGGGGCTGCGGCAGCCGGACAACCGCAGCAGGGTGTCCACCACCTCGCGCACCGTGGCGCAGTCGCCGCTGCCCACGTTGAAGACCAGGTGGGGAAGCTCGCCGGCGCGGTCCATGAGCATCAGGGTGGCTTCGGCGGCGTCGTCCACGTGCAGCCACTCGCGGCTCATCTGGCCCATGGAGCGCAACCGCACGGGTTCGCCCCGCACCAGGGCCATGCACACGCCGGGCACCAGGCGATCCGGGTTGAGGTCGCCGGGCCCGTACAGGTTGGCGCAGCGGGTCAGCGCGATGGGCATGTCGAAGTGGCGGGCGTAGGAGCGGGCCAGCAGGTCGGCGGCGGCCTTGGAGACGTCGTAGGGGTGCACCGGGTCGAGAGGCATGTCTTCGGTGTAGGGCGCCCCGTTCTCGCCGTAGACCTTGTCGGTGGATGCAACCAGGATGCGGCCGGGCGGTCGGCGGGCCGTGCGGCAGGCCTCGAGCAGGCGCCAGGTAGCCCCGATGTTGGTCTCGTAGGTGTCCAGCGGGTTGGCGTTGGCTTCTGGCACCTGGGACTGGGCCGCCAGGTGCAGCACGCGATCCGGCTGATAGCGGTTGATCAAGCGATCGAAGGTGGAGAGGTCGCTGCGGACCTCGACGCAGTGATCCACCAGGTTGTCCGCGTATAGCGAGGCCCTCGGGTTACGATCCCGGACCACGGCGACGACCTGTTCTCCGCGGTCGATGAGCTTTCGGATGCAGGCTCCCCCGAGGAAGCCGCAGGCGCCTGTGACCAGTGTGGTGCCCTTCATCTGGCGCGCTCTCCTTCGGGTCCAAGGGGGATCACCATTTCGGGTCCAAGGGGGATCACCATGGTTCTACACGTCGCGGCGCACCTTTTCCACCGGCTGGCGCTTTGCGGTGGCATAATAGCGGGAATCGCGGCCCAACAGGCCTGACTGCCGGGGTACACCCGGATGCGATAAAGGATGCGGAATCGGCATGGTTGGAGGCGGAATGGCTGGACCGCGGCAGTACCCAGGTGAGCAGCTCGTAGAGCGTCTCGCGGCTCGTGGTGAACAACGTCTCCGTGTGGGCGTGTCCTCTGCGTTCTTCGCGCGCTTCGGTCTGGACAATCCCTGGGAGTTCGAGTCCTCCGGCGTGGGCTGGGGGTCCTCTGTGTGGCGTCTCGGCGGCCGGGCCGGTCGCCGTGGTGTGCTTGGGTCGTTCCAGTCGCTCTTCGAGCGGCGCATGCTGGGCCACCTCATGGGTGGCGTGCTCTTCCGTGGCGGGCTCGGCCTGTCGCTGCATCATCCCTGGGCCGACTGGCTCTCCTTCTTCGATAGGTCAGGCGTCGGCTGGATGTGGCGCGAACGCACCATGGCCGCCCTTGCCCGCCTTCCGGGGTCCGGCCTGCGGCGTCCCTCGCATCCGTGGGGCGCCTATGCGTCCCCGAGCTTCGCCTTCCTGCTGCCCGAGCTCGAAGAGCTCGAGCCCGAAGAGCCCACCTCCCGGCGTCGCTTCCGTCGCCGCCCCCGGCGTGCCCGCCGTGTCGATCCCCACATGGCCCCGCTGGTGGCTGGCGCTCCCCCCGCGGCCCCACCGTCGGATCGCCCCGCGGCGCATCGTCCAGCGCGGATCTCCGAGCCCCCCGCGATCGCGGCCCTTCGCCGTGTCGCCGCGCCTTCGACCCTCCCGGCTTCGCCGCTGGTGCGTCGCGCCCCTCAGCAGCAGCTGCCCCTCTCGCCGGCCCTCGAGTCCGTCGCATCGCCCGTCCCCGCTGTCCAAGGCATGGCGCGGGTGCTCCAGCGTCAGCAGGCTCCCGTGGGCACCCCCAGCATGCGCCGCGCCCTCGAGCGCAGTGCCCCGACGGCCAGCTCCCCCTTCGCTCCGCCCCGGTCTTCCCAGGCCCAGGCACAGCCCGCGCTGCAGGGTCCCCTGGCGTGGGCCGAGACCCGCCTGCAGCAAGCCAGCGATAGCTCGGCGGTGGGTCGCCCTCGCCCCGTCGCCACTCCGGGCGCGCCCGCCGTCGGCGGCCTGCCCCCCGCGGCCCGTCGGGCCCTGGCACCGATCCTGTTCCGGTCACCCTCCCTCTCATTCGTGGCACCCGCTCCCGAGCCCGACGCTGCACTCGTGCCCGAACGGACCACCCCGGCTCGTCGGGCTGCCCGCTCCCGGGCCCGTCCCGCTCACCGCGCCACCCCGTCGACCCCCGCGGTCGCTCCGGTCACCACGGTCGCCCCGGTTGCTCCGGTCGCCCCGGCCCGTCGCACCCAGGTGCAGCCTGAGCCATCGGTCCAACCGGCGGTGGATGCCCCCCGCATCCTGGCCCGAGATCCACAGCCCTCCCGTCCGCGGCTCGCGCCCACCGCGCGGCTCGCTCAGCGGTTGCAGACCGTCCAGCAGCAAGCTCCGGTGGTGGCCGACCAGCCCTACCGAACCCTGCGCCGCGCCAGCGCTGCCCAAGTCCCCGATGCCGCCGCTTCGCCCCTGATGCGGGCCGTGGGGCGCACCCCGGTTGCCCCGCCCGTCGTCGCCCAGCCCTCTCGGCCTGGGGATGTCGCTGCGGCCAGCTCCTTGGACAACCTGCTCACCCGCGCTGCCCGCACCCCGGGCCTGCCTGGCCGGATCCAGGCCGCCGAACGCTCCAGCGGCACGCTGCCCTTCGATCGCGGCCTGCCCGCCGCCGTGGTGCGCAGCGCTCGTCCGGTCAGTCCCTTCCGTGCTCGGTCGCCCATGCTGGCTTTCCTCGACGCCGTCGAACAGGACGCCGAGCAGGGTGGAGACCCGATCCCCACCGACCCGCGCCGTCCCAGGACCCCCAGCGCTCGATCCCCCCGCACCACGCGCGGCGCCGAGATCCAAGCGGTGGAACGTCCCCTGCGCCAGGTCGCTTCCCGCGCCTTGTTGCGGGCCGAGCCCCCGGCTGCCGTCTCCGGCTCGGTGTTGCCCCGCCCGGTGGCCCGTGTCGAGTCCGACCAGCCCCTCACGCCGCTGTCCACCACCGCCTTCCCTGGCCGTCGCCAGCTCGGTCGCGTGCAGCAGGCCGCCAGCGAAAACGCCGCATGGGTCGCCCCCACCACCCGCGCCATGCGGGTGCCCTGGCTGCCGATGGATCGCCTGGTCGAGTCCGAACAGCCGGTCGACCCCGGCGACGAACCCTCCGGCGTCTCGGCGCCCACCCGTCGTCCCAGCGCTGCGCCCGCCCGTGGTGGCGCGGCCCGTCGCGGCGCCGCCGCGCCTCAGGCCCAGGCCCAGGCCCAGGCCCAGCGCTCCGCGCAGCCCTCCGCGCCGGTGCTGCGCGCCAGCGCCAGGGCTGCCGCCCGCCTGGCCGAAGCCCAGCCTGTTTCGCCCCCCTCACGTCGTGCCGCAGCGCGACCACCCGCCGTTGGCGCCCCCGCGCCGTCCCGGGCGCCGTCCGCTGTCGCTCCCGCCGTGGCTCGTTCCGTGGCTCAGCGGCTGTCCACCGTGGTGCCGTCTACCGTGGCCCCTGCTGCCGCACGCACGCTCCCTGGTCAGCCCACCGTCTCCGCCGCCCGTGCTGCTGCGTCGGCCGCCCTGCCCCCTGCGGCGGGTCCCGCCCGCCCCACGGGCACCCAACGCGCCTTGCACCGCATGTCGGCCTCGCCCATGTCCAGCCCCGCTGGCGATCCGGTGGTGGGCTCCGTTCCTGCGGCTTCGCCGGTGTTCAGCCGCCAGGCCTGGGCCTCTGTACGCGCCCCGTCCACCGTATGGCTGCAGTGGCGTGAGCCCGATCAGGCTGCTGCCGATGCCCCCGTTGCTCCTCGCTGGGCGGGCAGCGCCCCCTCGGCGTCACGGTCGGGTGTCGTCGCCCGTGGTCCTGCGGTCGCCGGCGCTCCGGGTGCGCCTGCCCGCGCGTGGGCGCCCGTCAGCAGCGCGGTCGCTGCGCCCATCCGCGCCTCCAGGCCTGCGCCGTCCGGCCCAGGCGCCCCGCAGCCGGGCGTCGGCCGCGCCCCCGTGCGCGACTGGGCCGGTCCCGCGGTTCGCCCCAGCTACGTCCAGCCCGTCGCGGGCGACACGCCGGCTCCAGCCGTCTCTCGTGGCGCCCCTGGCTATGGCCGCGCGCTGCCTTCCGGGCGTGCCCTGCGTCGCCTCGCAGCTCGGTCCCGCGTGCAACAGCGTGCAGCGGCGGTGGCGGGCGCCGGCCCGGTGCCCTTCTCGGGCCCCGTGGCTCCCACGGCTTCCTTGGTCCGCCCCGTCGGTCCCGACGCCTCCGTGGTCGATGACGCGGTGGCGCTCCGTCGTTCCACCCCGGCCACCCAGCGTGCTCGCGTTCAGCGCGCCGCGGCCCGGGGTGCCTCGTCCATCCATGTCTCGGCCATCGACAAGCTGCTGGCCGACGGCGCCGGCGCGCAGGTGCTCATCCCCGCCCTGGCTCGGGTCGATCGCCCCGATGAGGCCCTACGCATCGTCCTCGAGCGCACCCTGGGCTGGCGAGGCCGCGGTCCGCTGCCCGCACCGGTGCGCCAACTGGTCGAGCAGGTCCAGGAAGCCGCCAGCGACACCGACGCCCCGGCCGATCGCACTCGGCAGACCCCCGACAGCCCACGTCGCCGATCCCTGCGTCGGCGTCGTCCCATGGCGTCGCGCCAGCGTCACGTCAGCGCACCGGGCGCCCAGGCGTCGGCCACGGTCCACCACGTCCAGGCCAACTACCGCATCGCAGGCCTGGTCAAGAAGCTCGAGCAGCTCATCCACTTGGTGGACATCGAGCATCGGCTGGCGGCCGCGCGTTCCGAGGTTCGTATGGCCGAGGACTCCCCCGCGGCGCGCTCACCGGGCTCTCCCGATGCGTCCCCCGAAGCCCAGGCCAACCAGGCGGGGCAGGACGTGGACTCCCTGGTGCAGCACATCGTCGAGTCGGTCTCCGAAGAGATGTCACTGTTCTCCATGCGTCGCCCCGAAGACCCGGGCAACCGCACGCCCTGGTTCTAGCTACCAGGGCCAGCGCACTGGGCGGTTCAGGGGCGTGGATTGGGCGGCCACACAGTCGTACAGGCCGGCGTCTTGTGCGCGCTGGTCGTAGCTGGGCTTGTCCGTCTCTCCACGCACCGCCGCCAGGCACTGCTGCAGCTCTTTCTGGGCCGCGCCGCGGCCACGCCACGACGCGCGGACGTTGAGGTTGCTGGGCACCACCCATAGCACCAACAACACCGGCAGCAGGGTGAGCCACAGGGGCCTGTGGCGTCTCGCAAGCGCCGTGAGCCCCAGGCCCATCAGCAGCGCCACGCCCGGCATGGCCAGGGCGAAGTAGCGGGTGTAGTACTCGGTCTGCACGACGCTCGAGAACCAAGCGGCCGAGGCCACCAGGGGCAGCAGAGCCACCAGCGCCCGCAGGTCCACCCGTCGCAGCCATGGCCGCCCGCCCGCGCCGTCTACGGAGGGTGGGCGCCAGCACGTCAACATCGCCAGAAGACCCAGGCAGGACAGCGTCGCGGCGAAGGGCAGCACATTGCGTCGGACCGCGGACTGCTGCTCGGCCGACACTGAGATGGCGGGGTTGATGAGGGCCTTGGCGTCTCGCATGGCTCGCACCGTGGATGGGATCTCCCAGGGCATGCTGCGGCCCCAGATCCATCCGTCGTGTACGTCGAGGTCGAAGGGCGGCTCTTGCCCCATGCGGTGGTAGCTGACATGGACCGAGGTGGACAGCAGTCCCTCGAGGGGGCGCGGGCTCAGGGGGAGTGCCCGGTAGCCCAGCCACGAACCCCAGAGGGGGGCCAGCACCAGCGCCAGGTACATGCCTCGTCGCCACCAGCGACCGCGGGCCGCCAGCGCCGCAACCACGCCCACCCCGGTGATGAGCACTCCGGGGATCAGCCCCCGCGGGTCGATGGCAAAGCAGGCGCCGCAGCCCAGTCCGGTCAGCAGCAGGGTGACCGGGTGGGGGTGGCGCAGCGCGTAGGCGGCCAGCCCCGAGGCGAGGGTCCAGGTGGCGATGATCTCGGGATAGGCGGTGACGCTGCGGCACATGACGATGAGATCGGGAAGCGCCCCCACCATCAAGGCGGCGGCCCAGCCCGCTGCGGGCCCGGCGATGGCCCGTCCCCACAGCCACAGCCCCGCCGCCGTGGCCACCATGGAACCCACCGCGGCGATGTACCAGGCGTCGTGGGCGTTGTCGGTGAAGGTCAGCAGCCGCACCAGCAGCGGCGCCAGGGGGTAGCGGTTGGCGCTGAAGTGTTCCCAGCCCGGGTTGCTCAGGGTGTGCAGGGTGTTGAACCACTCGGCCAGGTCGCTGCCTGTGGTGGGCCCGTCGACCAGCAGCCCTCCCGCCCAGGCCCACTGACACAGCCCGGCCACCAGCAGACCCGCCCCTAGGGCCTGTAGGGCGTCCAGGCCGGGGCGCCACCGAGGAGGAACGGTGGGGGGGCGGGCCACGACGAGCAGGGGAAGCATGGCCAAGGCCATGACCCTGCCTGTGGTGGGCCAGCCGGCCAGCTCTCCCACCAGCAGCATCGCTGCGGCGAGACCCAGCACCACGCCAGCGCTGCGCAGGGAACGCGGGCTGGGGATGGCGGCGCGGATGGAGGGCGGCAGCGGCATGGGTTCCCGGTATCGCGGGGTCAGGGTGCCGCCAGCAGGCGGTGCCAGTGGTGGGCGGGATGGCGGCCGAGATCCTGGCCGGCGCTGTGGCCCGGTCCGCGCACCAGCACCATGCCGTCGCCTTGGTGCCACACGCTGAACAGCCCGGTGCCCTGGTGCTGCATGCCGTGGTCCGAGAGCAGCACCGTGGTGGTCTCGGGGCCTGCGGCGGCCAGCAGCGTGGCCAGGTCTTGGTCCAGGCGCTCGAGGTAGGCGGGGTACACCGCGCCCAGCCGGGTGGCGTCGTCGCCTTCGAAGCCCGCCACCCGGCCGTGCTCGTCCGGAAGGAACGCGTGCCCCGTCAGGTCTGGACCCATCAGGTAGACCACCGCGAGCCGTGGGTGAATCTTGGTGAGCATCCAGTTCGCGGCGGCCAGGCAGGAACGATCGTTCAGCCAGGCGTAGTGGAGGTTCGAGAACGGCTGGTCCTTGGGGGGAGCGAGATCGTCCTCGAGGGCCGCGTGGAAGGCATCGCGCTCCCGCTCGGTCAGGGGCGCCATGGCGAGCACCTCGGGGTCCGGTGGCTCAGAGGGGCTGCGACGCAGGGGGGCCAGGTCTTTGGCGGCGCTGAGGGGATGGACCTGGTTTGGTAGGTCTTCACGGTAATGAAACAGGGTCTCGGTGCGGTCCGGCGGCCAGCGGTCGGAGACCGTGAACGCGGCGCTGTCGTCGGCGGGCCAGGTGGCGGGCCAGCAGACCACCCCCGCGTCGTCCCAGCCCTGCCAGAACGGCTCGCCATCGCGGTGCAGGCGGGTGGACGGCAGCACCGCCAGCCATCCGGCGCGCCAGGCCGCGATAGCGGGCAGGATGCCGGCCGCGGCCACGGGGTTGGTGTAGAAGCGGTCGATGGGGATGGTGCCCACGCCAGGGTGGTCGGCCCACAGCTCGTAGTTGCTCACCCCGTGTTCCCGCGCCGGCTTGCCGGTGGCGATGGAGGTCCAGATGGCGGGGGAGAGGTAGGGGGGCTCGGGCACGAGCAGGCCGTGGGCGGCGTCGTCCGCGAAGGCGCTGAGGTTGGGCATGCGGTGGCCGTAGCGCTCGAACAATTCGGCCCCCACGGCGTCCAACCCCACCACCAGCAGCGTGGGGGCGCCGGGTTCACCCGGGGCTTCGGCGGCGGTGGCGTGATCGGGAGCTTCCCCCCGCCAGCCTGCCGCGGCGCAGGCGATCACCAGCGCGATGGCGCTGCCCAACACCCAGGGCCACGGTCGGTGCGTAGTGGGAAGGTGGCGCGCCAGGCGGAGCCCACGCCAGGTCGCACCCCAGGCCAGCAGGATCAACGCGGCGATGCCGGCGATGGTGAACCATGGCCCTTCGTCCACGATCAGGGCCGCCATCACCGCCAGGCGGCGCAGCGCGGCGTAGCCCAGCAGGTCCAGCGTGATCCAGGCACCTGTGGTGAGCACAGCGCCCCGCAGCAGGTGGCCCAGGGGACCTCCTTCGGGCTCGCCCCGGGCCAGCCCGCGGGCCAGCAGCACCAGGCCCCAGGGGAGCGCGCAGCCCACCCCGGTGGCCAGCGCGATGCACAGCAGCAGCCCGCTGGGGAACGCGTTGAGCACCGCGGCGGTCAGCGCACCCAGGGCCGCCCCGGCCAAAAAGGCGCCGGTGAGCTCGTGGGTCAGGCGGAAGCGGGGGACGGGCATAGCGACAGCTTAGCGCCCAACCCGCTCCCAGGGTGCCCGGCCCGCTCGGGCGAGCGCCATGGACTTCAGGAACTCGGCCACCGTGTCCAGCTTCACCTTGCTGGCGCCCCCGTCGCGGGCGTGCATAGTGGCCTCGACCCAGTCGATAGCCATGTCGGCGCGGCGGGCGCCCTGCATGACCTCGAGGTCCAGCAGCCAGTCCCGGGAACGGGGCGCGAGGCGTGCCAGGGCCTGGTGGGTGAAGATCTTGGGGCAGCCGTTGACGTCGGGGCCGTGTACGCCCAGGGCGGGGCAGGCCACCCGATTGTAGGCGGTGCTGATGATCCAGCGCTGCCAGCCGTCGTCGCGTTGGACCCGGCGGACCTTGACGAGGTCCAGGTCGCCACGGGCCATGCGGCCACAGGCGGCCACCACGATGGCGGGGCGGATCTGACCGTCACCCCAGTGCCAGCCCCGCCAGTCCGTGTCCAGGGTCTCGAGGCCGGCCAGGATGCCGCCGCCGTAGCCCGCGTTGGTGTTCAGGTGCACCGTGCGTATGCTGGGGATCTCCCTGGCGAGGCCTTCGATGATGTCGGGGGTGGCGTCGGTGGAGCCGTTGTTCACCAGCACCAGCGTGTGGGGGATGTCGGCAGCATCGAGGGCCGATGCCAGGGCGCGGGCTTCGCGGGCGCAGCCGTCCTGCTCTTCGTACAGGGGAATGGACAGGCCCAGAGACTTCACGTGCGCTCCGCCGTGCTTTGCAGCAGGCTGAGCTGGTACATGTCGCGCACCGTGCCCCAGCGCTGACGCACGTAGGGAGGCAGGGGTTCGCCGCTGGCGATGAGGGCCTTGATGTGGGCGCGGGTTTTGGGGTCCGACGGGTAGCCGCTGCCCACGCCTTCCAATGCGGTGATGTGGGCGTCGCGGGTGACCTTGGCGAAGATCGAAGCGGCGCTGACCACCGGGTAGTTGAGGTCGGCCTTGGGCTCGATGACCAGCTCGGGTTCGTGCTCGAGCAGGGCGCGCAGCTCGCGCTCGAAGCGGGGGATGCCCCGCGGGTGTACCGGACCGTCGATCCACACCTGGTCGGGCCTGCCTGAGCGGATCAGCGCGGCCATGGCGTGCAGCTCGAGGGTGTTGATGTTGCCGACGTCGATCTCGGCGGGGGTGATCTCGAACAGCTCGGCGCTGCCCAGATCGGACAGAGGCTGGATCAGGGCCTCGCGCCGCTTGGCGCTAAGGCGCTTGGAGTCGGTCACGCCGGTGGCGGTCACCGCGGTGAGTTGGTCGGCCTGGCAGGTGAAGGCCCCCACCACCAGGGGGCCGAGCACGCAGCCGCGGCCGGCTTCGTCGATGCCCATCAGCAGCATGGCGGTCCTCGGGGTCCACGGGCGGCCTGCCATATCCCACCGTGGCGCAGACGACCTTCCAGGGGGCCGGTATCGAGGCTATACTGGTCTCCACGCGACGACTCGCCACCGCTCGTCGTGCGTCTACTGGAGGTGTTCATGTCCCTGTCCAAGACCCGCGCCAAGAAGAAAGAGCAGGTCCTCGAGTCGCCCACGGCCTCTCAGAGTGTGGATTCCAGCAACGAACAGTCCAGCACCAGCAGCGACGTCATCAGCCTTAGCGGTCCCACCGAAGAGCGAGACTCCACCAGCTCGGCCAGCATCGGCGGCCAGAGCATCGGGCCCATGCAGATCGAGTCCTCGGAACAGTCCGGCGGCGAGCAGGGCTCCGACGTGGGCGGCGATCTGGGCGAAGGTGGCTTCTTCGGTTGGCTGGGCGGTCTGTTCGGCTGGGAAGGGGACGCCACCAGCTCCCGGTCTGCCAGCTCGGTCTCCCCGGCCAGCGACATGGCTACCACCGAAGACGAACACACCTCCGTGCCCAGCAGCGACCTGACCGAGGTCGCCGAGACCCGGGCGGTCGCCGAAGCCGACTACGAAGAAGAAGAGTGGAAGCGCAGCGAAGAGACCGAATACCTCAACTACGACAAGAAACAGCGCAGCAAGTACACCGGCGCCGACGGGGTCACCCGCACTGTCACCAGCACTCAGACCGACAGCTCCGACTTCGGCCGCCACAGCGAGGTCGCCTCGGACATCGGGCCCTTCGCCGACAAGGACAAGATCGTCAAGTGGGGCGGCACCAACAAGGCCGGGTCCGACTACCGTGTGGAAGACCGCTGGACCGAAGGCGACGCCACCCACCAGTCATCCTTCAACGTCGGCGGCGAGCTCGCCTTCACCAAGGATGGCGACACCCGCACCAGCTCCGCCACCAGCAAGGGCGGCGTGGGCAGCAAGGTCACCACCGTCAACGAAGACGGCGAGAAGGTCACCCAGTCGGCCGACCACGACTTCTCCCTGACGGGCCAGTCCATCCAGGGCAAGAAAGACGAACAAGCCACCCAGGACTACGGCATCGGTGTCGGGTACGGCTACCGCACCGGAGAAATGGTCGAGCGCACCCTCGACGACGGCACCAAGGTCATGGAGAAGACCGAGTCCGGCATCAAGGGCGACGTGGGCTACCGCACCGACAAGGGCGCCGCCGCCAGCCTCACCTTCTCCGAGTCCAGCGGCGACCGCATGGTGGACAAGGACGGCAAGGCGATCACCACCTCCGGCTCCACCGCGGCCACCACCCTGTCGGGCGACAAAGAAGGCTTGGGCGTGCGCCACAAGGTCACCAACACCGCCAGCCAAGAGGTCGACAAGCTGGGCAAAAATACCCGGCTCACCTCCACCTTTGGCAAGACCGAAGCCGAAGCCGGCGCCAAGGCCGGCAAGGACGCCGACGGCAACTGGTACGCCGAAGCCGACGCCGCAGCCAAGGCCAGCCTGTACGAGCAGAAGGTCCAGCACAAGTGGGCCGACGGCGGCGGTGAAGCCGAAGCGTCCTGGAACGCCCTGAGTGCCGAAGGCAAGGTCAAGGGCCGCGCAACCATGACCTCCGACGCCGTCAAGGTCAGCGGCAACGCCAGCGCCAAGGCCACCCTCATCGGCGGCAACGCCAAGATCGAGGCCCCCGTGTTCGGCTGGAAGATGCTGGGCGAGCAGGTCGACGTCGCCGTCACCGCTGGCGTCAGCGCCGCCGTGCTGGCCGAAGCCGAGGGCAACATCGATCTCGACATCTCCAAGGGCGAGGATCTCGGCGTCACTGTGGGCGGTGGCGGCAAGGCCTTCGCCGGCGCCAAGGCGGGGGTCGAGGTCGGGGCCAAGCTGCGCTGGCGGCGCCAGCCCGACTACACCGACCTTCTGATGAACTTCGCCAAGTCCATCCCTGGCGGCATCGACGACTACTTCGTCGACAAGCTTCCCCGCTCGGCCTGGACCGAGATCTCCCACGTGCTCATCGGCGGCGGCAAGTCCGATCTGCTGGCCGCCAAGGCCGGGGTCGAAGCCAGCGCTGGCATCGGCGGTCAGGCTCAGTTTGGCGGCTCCCTGAAGGGCGGCAAGATCAACGTCTCCGGCTCCATGTCGGGCACCGTGGGTCTGGGCGCCGGCGTACACACCGACCTGATGCTCGACGCCATCGACGGCGTGCGCTTCGCGGGCGTGCTGTTCATGCGGGGCACCGAGTGGCTCAAGGAAGCCCTGAAGGAAGCCTCGGATTGGTACGATCAGGCGGTGGACCTCATCCAGCTGAAGATCGACGACTACATGGAAGCCGAAAAGGCCGAAGGCGGCTTCTCGGGGGCCATGGCCACCGCGGTGGACTGGATCGGCGACGATCTCTTCGACCTCTGGTAGCACCCGCACGGATTCCCCAGCGGCGCGGCCTCGAGGCTGCACCCGGGAGGCGAACATGGAAGCGAACGAGATCCTCTCCACCCTCGAGCGCCTACGCGTAGCTTCGGCCCTGGGCCAGCACGCTCTGGTCTCCGAACTCCAGGCCCACCTGGCCGACTCCGTGCGCGGCATCAGCGCCCTGGGTCAGGTGGCCGTGGCTGCCGGCCAGGGCCGCTGGCAGGCCGTCATCGATGGCGCGGGCGGCATCGAGGCCACGCAGCCCGGCGTGGCGCGCTTCGCGTCGCTGCTGCGGGCCGAGGCCCTGCTCGAGCTGGGCCGTGCCGACGCTGCATTGGATGCTGCCCGTGGGCTGTTGGGCGACGACCCCACGGACCACGGGGCCCGGGTGTTGGTGGGGCGAGCCCTGTTCCGCCTGCGACGCCTGGACGAAGCCGAGCCCGAGCTGCAGCGCGCGGTGGCCGCCGCGCCGGACCGCTTCGAGGCCCGCTTCGGGCTGGGCATGGTGCTGATGGCCCTGGGCCGCTTGCCGGAGTCCCTGGGGCAGCTCAGACAGGCCCAAACCATCAATCCCCTGGACGAAGGCCCGTACCGTGCCATGGCTCGCCTGTTTCGCATGACCGGCCAGGTGGCCGAGGGCGCCGAGCGCCTGGCGGGGCTCATGCGGGGCCAGCTCGTGCAGACCCCGGGCCTCCTGCTGGACCTGGCGGAGCTCGAGCTGCTGGCTGGGAACGCCGAGCGGGTTCCCCCCATGCTGCTCACCCTCGAAGAGCACGGTGCGCTGGAGCCGCCGCACCTCATCGAGCTGGCCCGGCTGTGGTGCGAGCTGAACCGGCTCGACGCTATCCAGCGCCTGCTCACCCGCGCCCAAGGGCTCGAGCATCCCCAGGCCGCCGGAGCGCTCACCGTGCTGCAGGCCCTCGAGGCCGAGCTGCAGGGGGACGGCGATGCGGCCCGGCAGCTCCATGGCAAGGCGTGTACCCAGCTGCAGGGGCACTGGTTCCCCCATGCGCGGGCGGCGCTGCTGTACATGTATCGACCCGACGAAAGAAGCATGAACGCGGCCGAGGCCCACCTGCGGCAGGCCGTGAAGCTGGCGCCCCGCACCCCCGACGTGCGGCTGCTGGTGGCGATCCTCCAGGTGGCCCGCGGCGACTACAGCGTCCGGCCCAGCCTGACGATGGTGGCCGAGCATCCGGGGATGCGGCCCAGCCTGCGAAGGCTTGCGGCGGCGACCTTGGGTACGATCGAGGCGAGGGAGGGGTAGGCCCCTAGTACACCACCGGCGCTGCCCAGCAGCTGGGGGGCAGGCCCTGGGTCCGCAGTGCGTCGCAGATCTCGGCCACCTGCTTCGCGGCGGAGTCGAACGGCCAGGCCTCGACGATGGCTCTTACGAAGGTGTGCAGCTCACGGTCGCTCACCGGCCAGTGCGTGGCGATCACGGCCGAGGCGCCCGCCCGTAGGAAGGCATCCGCCAAGGAACGCTCGACGCCCTTGCCCGACATGGCCGCTGCGGTGAAGCAGCCGGCCAGCAGGACCAGGGGGGCGCCGGGCAGGTGCAGCTGTTGGATTTCGAGGGGACCCATGGGGCCGTCCGCGAACATCAGCTGAGGCTCGCCGAGCTCACGTCGGGCGTGGACACCCACGTGGAGCAGGCCACAGGGTGCCTCGAGCTCGAGGCTGTCTCGCACTGCTTGTTCGCCCCGTAGCCAGAGCGAGGCTTCCCCTCGCTCGACCTCTCGCGATGCCCAGGGCAGGTCGCCCTGTGCGTCGGCGATGCTCACGATGTCTCGGTGCTCCGCTGCCCGTGGTGGTGGGGCTTGACGGCGCCACACCAGCTCGCGGAACGCGGGGGGCCGGCTGTGGGTGCCAGTGGCTACCGCACCGATGGCGGACATGGGGGCGCCGGCCAGCAGGCCGTCCGAGGCCACCCAGATGGGCTCTGGGCCGTGGTCGAGCCGCGGCAGCAGGATCTCGGCCAGCTCTTGCACAGCGTCTCCGGCATCCCCCGCACGCAGCTCTCGCCTGGACTGCGCGATCAGCTGCCGCAGGTGCGTGGCGGTGACGGGCAGGCGCTGGACCCGCGCATCGGCTGTGGGCCGGATCATCAGCGGGCCTTCGGGGGAGCGACAGAGCCCCATCAGCCGGTGATCCGGGGACCGGGCTCGCTGGGTGTTCAGGAAGCGCAGGCGCATCAGGGCCGAGCTGGCGGTGTGAGCGCCATCGCGGAACGCGGCTTCGACCAGCTCGAGCAGCGGCGGGTGGTCCCACGAAGACAGCTGCCCGTCGTCGCGTCGCTCGAGCTGTGTCGCTGTGGTGCGTACCGTGTCATCCCAGTCGATGGTGGCGCCCTGTACCTGCGCCAGGGACACCCGCACGCCTTCGTGGTGTAGCCGCAGCTCGAGGGGGGCATCCTGCGACAGCTCGATGTCTTCGAACAGGCGGAGAGCGCCAGGGATGTCGCCTTGGTGGGCGGTAGCGAGGGCCTGGACGGACTGGGTCTTCTGGCGCTGATTTGTCGTGGCGTCCGAGCGGGCAACGCCCTGGGCCGTCGGGAGCAGCGTGTCCCACTGGCGCCGGTGATAGAGCACGGCGCTCTTGACCTGTCCGCCCCACTCGGTGTTCTCCGCACTGATGGACTTCGACCGGGCCACCCAGCCCAGCGCGCCGTGGAGGTCGAGCCGGTACAGGGAAGCGGTGGCCATGTGTCGACACGCCCCGGCGGCCCAGGTGGCATCGAGGGTGTGGGTCTCGATCAACCAGCGCATGACGCGCTCGGCATCGTCCGGGTAGCCCAGGCCCTTGAGGGCCATGCTCATGCCGATGGCGGCCTTGATCTGGCCGGTGGCGTCGCCGTGGGCGAAGGCCAGCTCGAGCGCCTGGCGGTACCGCCGTGCGGCCAGGCTGGCGTTGTCCGCGCGGCCGGCGGTGGCGGCCTGCTTGAGGATGGCTGTGACGTCGGCCCGCGCGTCGGCGAGGGGTTCGTCTTGGATGCGGATCAGCGACGAGCTCAGGGGAGCCGCGATGGTGAGCTCGGCGATGTGGACGTAGCGGGAGCGGCTGTTGTGTACGAGAGCATCGAGCTCCCCCGACGCGATGGCATCCTGGAGCCACATGAGCCAGTGCTCGGGCTCGAGGGCTTGGTTGGACGCCAGGGCCAGCACCCGGGTGCCGTCCGCGGGTTGGTAGGACCGATCCAGCGCCACCCCGGGGCGGGTCTCCCGGCGGTGTTCGAGCACGACAGCGCGGCCGCTGGGCTCGACCGCCAACAGGAGCAGCTCCAGGGCATCGGGATGCCAGACGCGCATGCCCTGTGTGCTGGGCTGCAGCTCGAGGGGGGTGCCCTCGAAGCGCATCATCTGGTCGGGCAGGGGCTGGTCGCGGCCTATCAGCTCGTCGATGGTGGGTGGCCGGCGCGCCGCCATGCGGGCCGCACGCTCGGTGGGTGAGGGGGGGCCGCGGCGAAGGTTGCGGCGATCGGCATCGTCCAGCATCCGGCTGGCGGCTCGCAGCCGACGTTCGGCGTCCAGCATGGCCTGACAGGAGGGGCAGGCCTCGAGGTGGGCGCGGGCCCACCCGGGCCAGCGGGACACGGCTGGGGTGTCCAGGGGACCGTCGAACAGTGGAGAGAGCTGGAGGCGGTCGTGTACGGATTCAGTCACAGTCACCTCCGTCGGGGCTGGGCACGCCTTGTTGCGCCAGGCGGTTGGCGAGGGCGCGGCGGATGCGGCGGCGGCGTGCGTAGAGCGCCCGCGGCGTGAGCTGCACGTCGAAGCGCCGGGCCAGGACATCGAGCACCACGGGTGTGGCGAGTTCGTCGATGATGGCGGCGCGCATGATGAAGGCTTCGAGGGGCTCGAGCACCACCAGCAGATCCACTGCGGCCTGTAGCTCGCGCTGGCGTATGATCTCGTGCTCGGGATCGTCCTGGCCGTGGAGCTGTTGAACGACTTCGATGCGCTGCTGAACGGACTCGAGGTTGCCCGTGGTTCGCTTGCGCTTGGTGAAGTGGCGCTTGCACTCGTAGTCGACCATGGTGGCGAGCCAGCCCAACAGCCGGGGACTCCGCACGCGGTCGAGCTGGTCGGCCAGCAGGGAGAATACGTCCTGCACGATGTCTTCGGCGGACTCCAGCGGCACGCCCTTGCCCAGCGCACGGCGCAGCAGGCGCCGGTGGGAGAGATGCCACAGCGCGGTGATCAGGGCCTCGTCGTCGCGGAGCTGGAGGATCTGGTCGAGGGTCAATGGTTCGCTGTGGACGTCGTCTTTGCCCAGCACCACCAGCGGTGAGCCGGCGCTGTTGGTCACGACCCGTCCCACACCGGCGGTATCCGACGAGGGGGCGGTGCCCTCGCTGACGGATGTGCGGGTGGGGTGATCGCGGCGTTCGCTCAAGCGTGGCTCCCAGGACGCTACTCCGCCGCGCAGGTGGCTCGGAGCGGTGCCCCAAGGGCGTATCCCGCTCGCCCAGAATGTCCCCACTGTCGGAGTCATAGCCAGATGGCGCGCATCGACGGGGTGCGCGGCAAGGGCTGCGCTCATCGGGATCGGGGCTGCCATCGTTCGTGCGCTCGCTCGCGAGGTGGAAGCTCGAATTTGCGGGAGAAGACCATAGTGAGGCGCCCCCCCCCTCCACATTCTTCGGGGGCTCAGAGCGCGTCGGGCGGGGATCCCACGGCCGATGACGAAATTTCTCGAAAAAAGTCCATCCAGCGCTCTCGAGGGGGCGGCCTGCTATCCTTGCCTCCCTTGTGAAGGATGAGCATGGGTCGCTTTTTACTGCGTCGCGCTGGGTACGCTGTGCTGCTGGTCTGGTTGGTGGTGACGCTGACCTTCGGCCTGCTCGAGCTGGCCCCGGGTGACGCCTCGCTGCACTTCGTGGACCCGGATCTTCCCGCCGCCCGCATCGATATCCTGCGGGCCCAGTGGGGCTTGGATCAGCCTGTCGCGCTCCGGTACCTCCAGCTGCTGGGCAACCTGGCGCGGGGCGAGCTGGGCGAGAGCCTGGTCCACGCGCGGCCGGTGCGCGCGCTGCTGCTCGAGGCGCTCCCACCCACGCTGCAGCTGTCGGGCCTGGTGTTGCTGCTGAGCTTCGGCCTGGGGGTGCCCCTGGGGGTCTGGCAAGCCGCCCGCAGAGGCAGCCGGCGGGAGCACGCCGCGGGGCTGCTGCTGCTGGCCCTGTACGCCATGCCCGAGTTCTGGCTGGGCATGCTGTTGATCATGGCGCTGTCGGGCGGGCTGGCCTGGTTCCCCTCGTCGGGCCTGGTGGCCTGGGATCACGCGAACATGGGCTGGGTCGAGGGCACCGGGGATCGCCTGCTCCACCTGGTGCTGCCCACCCTGACGCTGCTGCTCCCCGCCCTGGCTTGGGTGGCCCGGCATCAGCGGGCCGCGATGCTCGACGTGCTGGGCTCCGACTACGTCCGCACCGCCCGGGCGCTGGGCCTCTCGGCGCCTCAGGTGCTGTTCCGGCACGCGCTGCCGTCGGCGCTGGTGCCCATCCTGACGCTGGCGGGGGTCTCGCTGCCGGCCCTGATCTCCGGATCTGTGGTGGTGGAGACCGTGTTCGCCTGGCCTGGCATGGGCCGGCTGATGGTCCAGGCCATCCTGGGGCGTGACTCTCCGGTGATCGTGGCCTGCTTCCTGTTCTACGCGGTGCTGGTGGTGCTGGGGTCGCTGGCGGCCGACCTGGGCGCGGCGTGGCTGGACCCCCGCTTGCGGGACGGGGGGCGCCGATGAGGGGTGAGACCTCCGTGGCGCGGCCCTGGGTTCGACGGATCGCCCGACCACAGGCACTGATCGGCCTCGTGCTGGTGCTGGTGCTGGCCCTGGGCGCGCTGCTGGCCCCCTTGCTGTCGCCCTACGACCCCCTAGCGCTGCATGTGGGCCCGAGCCTGGCCTCCCCCTCGCTGGCCCACTGGCTGGGCACCGACCTGCACGGTCGCGACCTGCTGTCCCGGCTGCTGTGGGGCGGGCGGGTGTCGCTGTCCGTGGGGCTGCTGTCCGTGACCCTGTCGGTGGTCTTGGGCTGCACCCTGGGGGTCGTGGCGGGCTGGTACCGCGGGGTCTCCGAGCGGCTGATCATGGGGGCTACCGATCTGTTCCTGGCCATGCCCCGGCTGTTGCTGGTGCTGGCGGTGCTGGGGCTGCTGCGTCTGTCTGGGGCCGCGAGCCTGCTGGCCATGGTGCTGGTGCTGGGGGGCACCGGCTGGATGACCATGGCTCGCATGGTGCGGGCCAGCGTGCGCACCATGGCCGACGGTCCCCTGGCCCGGGCGGGGGTGGGCCTGGGCCTGCCCACCTGGCGCATCCTGTTCGTACACCTGCTGCCCCAGGCGCTGTCGCCGGTGCTGGCCCACGCCACCCTCAACCTGGGCCGCGTGGTGCTGGTGGAGGCGTCCCTGTCCTTCCTGGGGCTGGGCGTGCCCCCGCCCACGGCCAGCTGGGGCGCCACCATCGCCCTGGGGAGGGAGTGGCTGCACTCGGCGTGGTGGATCAGCACCTCCCCCGGGCTGGCGCTGGTGGGATTGGTGGTGGGGCTCGAGCTGCTGGGTGGCGCCCTGAGGGAGCGCTGACAGCGGGCTCGTGGGGGTGATGAGGGGATAGGGGACGCAGGCTGCCCGAGGGAGAAACCATGCCGCGCCCCACCACCCTGTTCACCCTGCTGTTCACCCTGCTGTTCACCGCGGCCTGCACCACCGACGTCACTCCCGATCCCCAGCCCGATCCCCCCGCCGAGCGGGTGGCGTTCGTGGGCATCAGCGCCGATGTCGGATCCCTCAACCAGCACTACGCTCGCAGCGCCCTGGACGCCATGGTGTCCGAGCCCTTGTCGCTGTTCCTGGTGAACAACGACTTCGTCGACGGTCGCCTGGTGCAGCAGCCGGCGCTGGCGAAGTCCTGGACCTTGGCTCCGGACGGTCGCAGCCTCGAGCTGACCCTGCGCGACGACAACACCTGGCACGACGGCGCCCCGGTCCGTGCTCAGGACCTGGTGTTCACCTTTGGGCTGCTGTTCGACGAGCAGACCGGCAGCCGACTGGCCAGGGCCACAGCACTGCTGGAGCCCGGTGGGGTCGAGGCCAACGACGACCACAGCCTGCGCTTCTCATTCGTCCACCCCGTGGAGCTGGAAGAAGCATTGGGTCAACTGGGCGGTGTGGTGCCGCTACCCCAGCACCTGCTGGCCGATGTCCCCGCGGATGAGCTCCGCGCCCAGCCCTTCAACCGGGCCCCCGTGCTCAACGGTTGCTGGACGCTGGAAGCGTGGGTCCCCGGGACCCAGCTCGACCTCGTGGCTCGGCCTTGGGGTGTGGGTGCGGGCGCCTGCGCCCCCCAGATCGACCGGGTCGTGTTCCGGGTCTTGCCCGAGTACGCCACCCGCCTGCTCGAGCTGCGCGAAGGCCGCCTGGACATCCTGGCCGACGTGCGGGTGCAAGACGCCGCCGAACTGGGACGGGAACACCCTGAGATCGCCTTCCACCGTCGCGGCCCCCGCAGCCTGGTGTACGTGGGCTGGAACCAGCGCGACGTCGATGGCGCCGGCCCCCACCCCCTGCTGGGCCAGCCCGGGGTGCGTAGGGCGCTGGCCCAGGCGGTGGACGTGGACGCCATCATGGCCGACCTGTTCCACGACCCCGTCAGCGGCGAGACCTACGCCCGCCGCGCCGTGGGCACCATCACCCCGGCGCTGGCGGGGCTGTCCACCGCCGGCATCGCGCCCCTCGACTACGACCCAGCCGCGGCCCGTGCGGCCCTCGAGGCCCTGGGCTGGGCCGACAGCGACGGCGACGGTGTGCTGGACCGCGACGGTGAGCCGTTCCGTATCGACGTGCTCACCATCGCCAGCGCGGCGTCCCGCGCCCAGGTGGGGGTCTACCTCCAGGCCGACCTGGCCAAGATCGGTGTGGCGGTGGACATCACGTCGCTGGAACGGACCGCTTGGATGGCCCGTGCCGACGCCGGCGACTTCGACGCGCTGCTGGGTGGCTGGTCGGCGTCGCTGTACGTGGACCCATCGTCCACCTGGCACTCAGGCCCCGACGCCCGCTGGAACTGGATCGGCTACGCCAACCCTGCCGTGGACACCCTGATCGAGCAGGGCCTGGCCGCGGAGAGCCCCGAGCGAGCCATGGAGATCTGGAGCCAGCTACAGGCTGAGATCTACCAGGACCAGCCCTACCTGTTCCTGTACTGGGCCGACGAGATCGTCGCCGTGAACCAGCGCCTGCAGGGCGTGAAGGTGGACATCCAGGCGCCGTGGCATGGGCTGGAAGGGTGGTCGGTGGTGGAGTGACGAAGAGAACGAGCGCCTTGCTCTCGAGTGAGCGCCGGCCAGGATCAATCGCTGGTGACGCATGCCATCGCACGGCGCAGTGCGTCACTCTGGCGCTTCTTCAGCTCTCGCGTGATGGTGCCCGTGGAAAGCAGGCTGTGGCGGAGCAGGGTGACCCTCTGAGCCTGGGCCAGCGCGAGTGCATCCTCGGAAGGCAACAGTCCAATCGCGGTATGACTGGTGTAGGGCGACGGCAGGTATGGGTTGAGAAGCGTCATCGCAGTGTGCTTCGTTGGCGGAGTGGCCTCGATGAGGTGGATGGTGATGACCGTGCCGTCATCCAGGAGGTAGGAGAGGGCGCCGTCCACCTTGCGGTCGGTTTCGCCGTGCTCGTCGAAAGACAGGTCGAACTGGACCATTCCGTCCACCGCGTGGTGGATGTTCAGTCGGGCGTACTCCGAACCGCTGTCGGCCAGACGCATCTGTGCAGAGAGGTATCGCCCGTCTTGGCCCGTGAAAGGGTCTACGGCGTGGCCTTCCCAGAGGCAGTCGGGGGGGCGGGCGAACGCTGCAGAAGACAGGATGGTTAGGGCGATGAGGGATTGGAACATGGGTGGGTATAGCGGTTGTTGGCCCTTTTTGGGCGATGTCCCCGGCCGTGCGAGAGGGGTTCAGCCTGGGTCTTTGCAGTGAACTGCCCTAACGTTCTGGTTGGGCGTGAAAATAGGTAGTCGAAGTGTCACCGTTTGCACACAGTATCCACAGCGCTGTGAGTGGGTCGTTGTTGGTTTGTGTCTGCGATGAGATGTGACCCCCACCAAGACTCCACCACCTATTGGGGGGGGGGCACAAGCAGTGGGCTGTCTTGGCGGGGGCTATGGGAATCTCATAACGTGCCCGGATGAGTTATTTCACGTAAACTCGCTTCACTATGTAGCTGTGTGCCCTTGCTTTCCTTTCTCTGATCTGGAGACCCCATGGCGATTACCCGAACTCGCAGGTCCAAGCTCGACCCATACCTCGATAAATTGGGCTTTCTACCCGATCGCGAGCTTGCTGATCTTGCGGGCGTGTCGGCCCAGAACGTGCGCGCCTATCGGAAGCGCCGTGGCATCCCCGCCACCTGGCGAGGCGAAGGCGTGGCGTCGGCGGTTGGTGATCGTCCCAAGCGCCGAGCTCGACGGGGCAAGCTCACCCCCTTCCTCGAAAAGATCGGCATTCTCTCCGACGCCACCATCGCGAAGATGGCTCAGGCCACCAGTGCCAATGTTCGGGCCTACCGGCTGCGCCACGACATTCCCGCACGCTGGCGAGGCGAAGGTGAGCCTCTTCCCAATGAGCAGGACATCCTGGCTCTACACCTCGGACTACAGCCCACCCAGGCGCCAGAAGAGCCCACGGACGCTCCTGTGGCGGTTCCCGAACCCCCGGTAGTGGACGACCAACTGCCCCCCGAGCCCGACGAGCTTCCAACTCCCGCGCTTCGAGGGCTCCAGGGCTACGAGGTCAAGGTTCGCGGGCCCGTTGGGGTCGAGATGTTCGTGGTCACGGGGACCGATATCGCGGACGCCGCCGGAAACGCGCTGCGGGCCTGGGACGCCCGCAGCACCGAAGGCGAACTCGTTGCGCTCCGGCATGTGGCAGGCCTTCTGATGTAGTCCGTACCCATTTGAATCCCCGGGGATTCAAACGGCGGACCCGTGCGCTGGATGGACCTCCAGCGCCTGCCGCACGAGTGCCAGGTGAGACTCGATGCGGTCGTGGATGGACCGGAGCTCGGACAGCTCGAAGTTTTCCAGCAGCAGGTGGGGGTCGGTCTCTACGAGGTCGGCCCGCTCGAGGGCGTTGGACATCTTGCGCAGGCGCTTGACGAGCTCGGGCAGGCGCGGCCTTCCGCCGCGGTTCTTTTTGGGGATCGTCTCTGCGAGCTCGGACACTTCGGCCTCGAGGTCCCGAACCGTCACGCGGTTCATGACGGCCTTGCGGGCCAGGTCGGTCTTCACGTTGATGTCGATGATGGGGAGCAGAGCCCTGTGGTGGCGGACGGTCAGCTTCCAGCCGAGGTCTTCGGGGAGCTGCTCGAGCTGCATGAACACGGCGATGGACACTCGGAGCGTGCTGGCCGAGAAGGGGAGGTCCCTACGCTTGGCCAGCTCTCTGAAGCTCCGGTGTCGCCTGTTCTTGGAGTGGTAGGCGTTGCGGTCGCCTCCGAAGAAGTTGCGCAGGAGGCATCGGCCGATGGCGGCCGCCTTGTGGAGGCCTTGCTGGAGCTTGATGTGGTCGAGCTCCAGCAAGGTGCGGTCGATGAGCTGGGTGTCGAGCAGCAGCTCTCCCGGTGCGCGATGAGTGGACGGGCTCTCGTGGGTGTCCTCGTGGGCCTGGAAGTGGGTTTCCTGGTCGAGCAAGCGACATCCTCCTTGTGGGTCGCGCTGCAGGGCGAGCGCGGATGACGAGACAGAGCGCCAGTGGCGGGTTTCTGACGCGATTTCTGCTCGATGGGTCAGACATGTACGAAGCTGCGCACATAGGCCGAAATGTCATGAAAAGTCTCTATGGCGTCAGAACCACATCCCTCGCGCTCTGATGGTTCGAATGAGGGGGGAGGGGGACGCTCTTCTTTTCGCTCTTTCCCTTGGACAGCCCCCTGCGCCCGGCCCCACCATGACAGCCTATGCCTACCAAGAAGCCCTGTGTTCCGATGAGCTTCCCTCTGCGTGGTTCGGCTACGATCTGGCCCTGCTCGAGCAGCTGACGAGGCTGCAGGGCTTGCTTACGGTGCTCGACAGAGCGAACGTCGGCGTGTATGCCGGACTCGGATCGGATCCTGGTCTCTCGGCTGCGCTTCTGGCTGCGATCGGCGATGATGAGGCCATGCCTTTGGTCAACCCCTACCCGACAAACCCGTGACTCAGCGCTCCGAGAACGAGCGACCCGCCTTGGCCTCACCGCCTGGTGGCGATGAAGCGGGGCTCGAGGGCGCGGTGTCCTCAGCTCCAGAGGGCCCGTGGGCAGAGCCGGCCGACGCTGGTGGGGGCCATGCCGACAGCTCCGGGACGCCCTTCATCGCGGTGGTGAAGGACCAACGATATTCCGACGCCGACGCGGTCGAGCAGATCCTCTCCCTCGACGACCACGAGCGGATCATCAGCGCCCTGTGGCATCTCTGCCATGAACGTTTGCTGCGGCGTGTGCTGCACAAGGGGCTTCCCATCGAGCTGGCCGAGGACATCCTCCAGGATGTGTTTGCGCTGCTCTCGGAGCGCCTCGAGGACATTCGCGACCCCAGAATCATCGGCTGGCTGAACACCGTCGCGGACTTCGAGTGTGCGCGCCACATCACCAAGCTGCGGCGCGGTCGCACCAACCGTCACGCCAGCGAGCAGCGGGCCGAGGTGGACGAGCTCGTCCGGCAGGGCGACGACATCGAGGCACGCATCGATCGGCGCAGGCGGCTCGTCCGGACCTTCGAGGTCTTGATGAGCCTGGGGGAGCTCGACAGCTTCATCGTGCGGGCGTCCTGCCTGGATGGCCTGCCCACTGCGACCATCCTCGACATCATCGAGCGTCGTTATGGCCTGAGCCTGACCCCCGCCGCACTGTACAAGCGACGGTCGCGCATTCGGCACGAGCTGGCCAGCAACCTTCGAGAACACAAGAATCAAGGGATAGAAAGGGTGCCCCATGACTGAGTCCATCCACCAACGGCTGCAGCGGTCGGGACTGCTCGACGGTTCCGTCGACGCCGACGCGGTGGAGCGCTGGCCTGCATGGGCGCGCGAGCACCAGCAGGTGTGCTCATCCTGTCAGGCACAGCTCGCGGCGGAGCGTCAGCTCCGGGACGCTATGGCGATCTACTCCGCCACCTCGGCCCAGCTGCGCCGGCGCGGGCCTCCGACCCCAGAGGAGCGGAAGGCACGGCTCGAGGCTCGCAGTGCCGTGGGCATCGACGAGGTGTTCCAGGGGTCGCACCCACTGCCTCGGCCCGAGATGCGCTTCGAGGGAGAACCCCTCGAGCTCCGGCGAACGTCGCGGGGCATCCGCGCCTGGCACCCCCACGCGCGGGATCTGCTCCTGTTGGCGGTCGAGGGCCAAGGCCAGCCCAGGTTGATCCACCATCAGCAGGAAGACTCACCTGGCGTGGGAGTCGACCTGCCCTACGCCCCAGACCTGGGGGCAAAGGTGGTGGCCCTGGCGTCCGCAGAGCCGCTCGAGCCCGAGTTCTGGATGATCTGGATGCGCGACGCCGTGAGCGCCGGTGCTCTGGCCGAGCTCGTGGCCAACAACCCGTCGGACTATGTCCACACCGCCGAGGCCACCATCCCGCCGCCTCTGCGTGCATCCCTGCTGCGCGTGCAGGACGAACCCCTGCCCGACGCCGACCCTGCCGTCGCCACACTGCTCAAGGGCGCCGCAGCGGCGGGACGGAGCGACAACACCGCCGAAGCCGCGATGCTCTACCGCAAGGCTCTCGAGCTTGCGTTTACCAAGGCGGATCGTACGGGTCAGATCAAGGCTGGGATTGGGATCGCCTACGCGTTCAAGGGGATGGGGTACACATCGGATGGGGACAAGGTGTTGCGGTGGGTGTTCGAAAACCACACGCTGGATGCGACGTGGGCGAGTTGGGTTTGTCGGCACATGGCGATCGATGCGCTTCGGCACTCGGAGCTTGATGAGGCCGAGGCTTGGATCGCCGAGTCGGAGAGGGTGACGGGTGGTCCGACGGAGTGGACTCTCGCGAACCGAACGAGTGTCCACTATGCCCGTCAGGAATGGAGCACTGTGGTCGATGCAGTTCGGAGATTGAAGGACGACGATCTCCCAACACTTCAGAAGGCTCATGCGCAGATCCTGTCTGCCGGTGCGCTCGCCAGGATGGATAGGCTTCACGAGGCTCGCGCAGCCATGGATGATGTCCGCCACCCGAAGTTCATCCCTCTCGAGTGCAGGTTGCAGTGGAAATCTGTCGGCCTGCTTCTGGACGAGATCGATGGCGCTCCCTTGGAATGGACGGTTCTCGTGGACGAGATTCTCGCCGAACTCGGTGAGAAGGATGGTGGTGTTCTCGCTTCCTGGGACGCCCCTCCGATTTTGGAGTTGGTGGACCAAGCAGCGGCCAGCGGAGCTCCCAAAGCTGCCGCCAAGCTGCTGCGGGCACGCTTTGTCGACACGCAGCGTGCCGCAGATTCCGCTACTCGTATTCTTGGCCTCTGCACATCACATCGAGGCCTTCGGCTCGTCACCTCGTCGTGCTCGCCGAGGGTGCGCAGCTTGAGAGCATCTCGAGAGCACCTGAACAGAATGGTGGGCAAGGCGCGGGATGAAATCCGCGCGCGCAATGATCTCGAGGCCTGTCGCCACCTTGGGCACCTGCTCTTCGAGTCCAATGATCTGCAGCCCGGGCTGGTCTGGGTGGGGTCCGACGGACTGCTCGCAGACGCGCCTATCGCCGCAATCGCTGCGTCGCTGACAGACGGATTCGAGGACATCCCCCATTTCCGAGACCTTGTGGGTCTCCGGCATCCTCCACATGTGCGAGAGCCTAATGTCACCGAGATCATCAGCCTGGCTGACGCCCAGGGCAATCTACCTTGGGCCTCCAAGGAGGTCACACGCTCAGAAGCCAGCCTGTGGATGAGAGGAAAGCGGGTCTCCCGGGATGCTCTGAGATTCGATGCACCCTGCGGTCTACTCCACCTTGGGCTGCACGCCCGCCGAGAACAGGGCATCCCAGAGTTGATGTTCGCCGATGGGCCCATGGGACCTCTCGAGATCGGACAGCTGTCACTACCAGGGGCGCCACTGGTGTTGTTGGCTGGATGTTTCACGGCGGTCGCTGGTGCGGACCGGGGTGTAGAGCGCTCCTTGGCCGACGCCTTCCTCCGGGCCGGAGCATCGGCTGTGGTCGCCACTCGCTGGCCAGTCTTGGACCGGGAAATGCATCCGTTCGTTCGGGCCTTGGTAGAGGCGTGGCCGTTCGAAGATGTGCCGCAACAGGTGGCGTCGGTCTGCACCGATCTGCGCCGACAGGGCTACCCGGCCCGCTGCTGGGCGGCGCCCGTGGTTTATTAGTCGAAAACTGTTCTTGGCATTGGGCTATTGATGCCGCACTGAGGGAAATTTAGGCTATCGGTCCACGTGCACTCATAGGAGCCAAATATGGGCGTAGACGACCAATGGCCTGAATACATGCCGACCATCGGCATCGAGCTGACCGTTTCCACCGGTACCCTCACGCTCGGAGCGAATTCTATCCTCGAACACGAGGGTGACTACGACTGGAGCCCCGACCAGGTGCGTGGCGTCCTGTTGAAGAACGGTGCGTTCGCCTCCCTCCTCGCTATCAACAGCACCACCGGAGCCATCACCATGGCCAGCGGGATCGCGGTGTCCAACGCCGACGAGATCGAGGCCCGCTTCGAGTTCGTGGCAAAGGTCTCTCTGCCATACGTCACCCGGGTCCACGGCCTTCGTGCCTGCACAATGACCGTCAGTGGCAATGGCACCACCACCTTCGATGACACCAACAATGTCATGCCGGTGCCTGGCTGGAAGCTCGCCTTGGGCTGGGATGCTGCCGACAAGCTCAGGGTTGGAGTGAAGGTGGATGACGCGGACAGCTCGTCCCGCGACATCACCCTGTCCACCCGGCTCTGGGGCCCAGGTAGCTCGGCCGAGAGCAGCACCACCATCGACCTGACCGACACCACCAACGCTCAGACCCTCACTGCTGACTTCAAGCAGAAAGACGTGAGGGTGGCCGCTCAGGTGCAGCTGACCCTGGCGAATGCCGCCAGCAACCCGATGGTCACGGACACCATCAACATCCTGCTCTACGAGCCTACCGAGATCGACAGCTACCCGGTGTCCTTCCCCACCACAGGGACGATGCTCACGGCGACCAAGCCGGCAGGGTACTGGTCGACGAAGCTGGACGACTAGTACCGTCCATTGATGACGCCGCCCCCTATCGGCTTGGCCGTTGGGGGCGGTTTTGTTTGCACGGGTGCTTGGTGGGCATGTACCTGTGAGCGGTTCTTCGGAACAGTGGCGCCCAGAAAATGCGCGATCAGGCTTTCGGCGTCACGCCACTCTATTGTTGTTCCCGTTAGTAAGCCCTCCGCCAAGCCCCGGGGCCCGAGGAGTGTGAACAGGTGATGTTGTTGGCGACCCTGGCCCTGGAGGACATGGTGGCCACGACACGACGGAAGGTGATGTCTCGAGCTGAGGCCCTCGAACTGCTGGGGAAGCTGGACGCGAGCGGCCAGGCGTAGCCAGAGTTCTGCTCCGAGCGCGGCCTGGACGGGCGTTCCTTGCAGTGTTGGCGCCTGAACCTGACGAAGAAGTCCCAACCAACGCAGGCGCCCAGCTCTCGAGGGCTACGCCTGGTGGAGTTTGCGCTCCCGGCCGCGCAGGCCAGCTATCGCGTGCTCGTTGGAGACGTCACCATTGAGCTGGACGATGCATTCCGCGAGGACACCCTGTCCCGTCTGCTGGACGTCATGGAGTCGCGGTGCTGACCTTCCCCCCCTCGGTTCGCATCTACGCTGCGCGACGCGCTGTGCAGCAGCCTGTAGACATGCGCAAGTCGCACCACGGCCTAGCCGCCATCGTGCGGGAGCAGCTCGATCTCGATCCTCTGTCGGGCCACTTGGTGCTGTTCACCAACAAGCGTGGCAACCTGCTGAAGATTTTGTTCTTCGATCGCTCGGGTCTGGCCCTGCTCTACCAACGTCTCGAGCAGAGAAGTTTCCAGCTTCCGACTGTCGATGATGACGACGCGAGCGTGGAGATCGACCCTGGCCAGCTCGCCGTGATCCTGGAGGGAATCGACCTGCGCAGCGCAGTGCGCCGCAAGCGATACAAGCGCCCGCCGAAGGCACCGGTCTCATTGCTGAGGTTCGACGATCATTATCGAAGATGGAGGTTTCTCGTCGCGTCGGAACGTGCTTTCATCCACGCATGCCCCCCTCCGAACAGACCCCCGCCACCATCCTGCTGGGCGTGATCCAGACCCTGCAGGCTGAGCTGCAGGCACAGCGCGAGGAGGTTGCTCGGGGTCGGCAGGAGGCCGCCAAGGATCGCGCGGAGTCCCAACGCGAGATCGCGCGCCTGGTCACCATGGTCGAGGGGCTCACCAAGCAGCTCGACCTGCTGCTACGCGACCGCGATGATGAGCGCCGGGCGGAGCTCGCCAAGCTGCGCGAGGAGGCCAAGGCCGCCGCTGCGCGGGCCGCGGGAGACACGTCCAGCGGCGGTGGATCTGGTCTGGAGCCGCCGCCCCAGGAGAGCAGGGCCGCCCGCCGCAGACGCTCCAAGCATGGACGAAAACCGATCCCACCCGAGGTGACGCGAGACATCCACGAGCTTAGGCCCGCCACTTGCGACAAGTGCAATGGCGAACGGTTGACGGTCATGGAGAAGCTCGTCAGCGAGGAATTGGACTACGTGCGAGCCCACCTCCGATGCCGGAGGATCGAGCGCACGGTGTGCCAGTGCGAGGACTGCCGCGCACGGGTCACGCCCCCGCAGCCCCCCATGCCCTTCGACCGTGCGGCCTGCACCTTCGCCATGATGGCCTGGCTGTGTTTCGCCAAGTGCGGCCTGTTCCTGCCGCTGGACCGGATCCAACGAGACTTCGAGGACCAGGGCGGTCGCATCCCATCCGCTACGCTCACCCGCTGGTGGCAGCAGGGCGCGGACCTCCTCTTCCCCGTCGCTGGCGCCGTCCGCTGGGGGTTGCTCGCGACCAGTCATATCCGCACCGATGGCACCGGGCTGTTGGTGGTCTACCCTCGGGTGAAGGGGCAGCCGGTGAAGGGGCCAGCCAGAGCTGGCGAGACCGATGCCGACGGCTACCTGCTGGCCAAGCCGCCCAGCAACGGGCAGATCCTCGTCTTCGGGGACGACGAGCACGCCGTCTACCACTTCACCCCCGACAAGAAGGGCCACC
>Ga0307987_1000172_pt1 | contig 40199 bp, 26 predicted proteins | sample EllFjometagen181_FD_203157 | JGI IMG/M metagenome (GOLD analysis project Ga0307987, IMG submission 203157) | Marine microbial communities from Ellis Fjord, Antarctic Ocean - #181 | ecosystem: Environmental > Aquatic > Marine > Unclassified | place: Southern Ocean | collected 2014-10-08 | reverse complement strand
GATCCGGCTCATCCAAGCCCGCTGGGCTGCATCCACGACCCTGCCCCCAGTGATCACCCCGCTCAGGTCAGCCGCAATCGATCACACATTGAACGCCGGTGGCCGAAGCGATGACCGAGGCCCAAGAACGGCACCCCGCTCGAGCTCGAGCTCGAAGACAACTGCTTCGAGCCCCCTGCGGACACCAGCAACCAGAAGGGCACCGTGGCCTGCACCTTCCGGGCGCCCACTGAGATCGAGGAGATGATGGTCTGCCTCTCGGGCGCAGACAAACGCGAGGCCGGCGAAGAGGACACCCACAAGGTCGACCTCGATTCCGGTGGCGTCCCCACCTGTGCCATCAGCGCCCCCGACCCTGATCCCGATGATCCCTACTACGCCGATCTGGACATCTTTATCGACGGCACCTGCGCCGATGTGGGCGGCGAGACCGCGGCAGCCGACCTCGAGTTGTGGTTCCGCACCACCTACCGAGACGAAGAGAACCAGACTGTCTCCGAGGAGTTCAACGCCGATGACGACACCGGCGACACCGGCGGCTCCATCATGAGCTTCGAGACCAGCAGCAACGAGGCGCGGCTGTACGGCCACATCTTCCTCCCACCCGCCGATCACAACCTCTGCCTCTTCGCCCGGGATGAGTCGGGCAACAAAAACGGCGACGACACCTGCATCTCCTTCACCGTCGAGCCCCCCAACACCCCGCCCTGGTGCGAGATCGTGCAGCCCGCCGACGGCGCCACCGGCGGTGTGGGAGACTCGGTCCACTTCGCGGCCCAGGTGGGCGATGACGACCAGAGCGCTTCATCCCTGTATGTGGAGTGGAGCACCAACCAGGACTCGGAGCCCATCGGCTACGGCACCCCCGACAGCGAGGGCTGGGTGAACATCGACGAGGCGGTGGCCTTCGACGAGTCCGAGACCCACGAGATCACCCTGTACGTCGAAGACGACGAAGGCGAAAGCTGCACGGCTACCGTAGACTACACGGTCGGCAGCGGGCCCTATGTGGAGATCTTCGACCCTGACCCACTCACCGACCTCGATGAGCGCACCTTCGGCCTCACCGAGGCTATCCCCTTCGAGGCTCACTACAACGACAACGAGACCGAGTGCGGGGATCTGTCGGTCGTGTGGACCTACGAACCCCATAATCCCGACGATCCCAAAAACGCTTTGGAGAAGCCCTTTCCCGGCTGGGACACCGAAGGCGACGCCTCGTGCTCGAGCATCCAGATCTACGATCCCACCAGCGAAGACGTGCTTGCGGACGCGGACCACTACACCATCCGTGTGATGGTGACCGACGCCGATGGCTACTTCCAGTCGGCCCCCATCTTAATCGGGGTCGCCGACTGCTCCCAAGACTGGTACCTCGACCTGGACGGCGACGGCTACGGCTCCACCGAGCCCAACGACGTGGATGGCGACGGCATCGACGACGCAGTGATCTCCGACTGCTCCCAGCCCAGCGGCTATGTGGCCACCGCCGGCGACTGCGACGACTACAACCTTGCGATCAACCCTGGCGCGAGCGAGACCTGCAACGGCCTGGACGACAACTGCGACGGCACCGTGGACACTGGTTTCCACACCATCTGGTTCTACCAGGACGCTGACGGTGACGGCTACGGCGACGACAGCGTCATGTACGACGCCGACGGCGACGGCACTGCCGATCAGATCTGCTCCTCAGCCAGCCTGCCCGGCTGGTCCGCCCTGGGCGGCGACTGCGACGACAGCCAGCCCGACATCAACCCCGGTGAGGCCGAGCTCTGCGACGACACCGACCACGACTGCGACGGCGACATCGACAACGGCTTCACATACCCCTACGGCACCATCCTGTACGAGGACGCCGACGGCGATGGCTACGGCGCCTCCCCGCTGGAGACCTGCGAGCCCGTGCCCGGCTACGTGCCCACTCCCGACGACTGCGACGACTGCGACATCAACGTCAATCCTGGTGAAGCCGAGATCTGCAACAGCCCCGACCCCATCGACGACAACTGCGACGGTGTCGCCGATCCTGTTGGCCTTACGGGCTACTGCACCGACCAGTACCTGGACGGTGACGGCGACGGGTACGGCACCGACGCTGGCACCAGCGCCTGCGTCTGCCTGTCCAATCCAGGGCTGTACACTGCCACCAACACCGGCGACTGCGACGACAGCGAGTACAGCATCAACCCCGACGCCACCGAGATCTGCGACGACGCCGATGCCGACGAGGACTGCGACGGCAACAGCGACCTCGAGGGCTCGAGCGGCTGCGAGGACCTCTACTACGACATCGACGGCGACGACTACTACGCATCCGGCGCCGGCTCCCGCTGCCTCTGCGAATCCGACGGCTACTATGGCGGGCATTTGCCAGGCGACTGCAACGATGGGGACCCCTCCATCAACCCCGACGCCTTCGAGGTCTGCGACGCCTCGAACGTCGACGAGGACTGCGACGGCGCGGTCAACGACGACGACAGCTCGGTGAGCGGCCAGGACACCTGGTACGAGGACGACGACAGCGACACCTACGGCAACCCCAGCTCCACCCTCGCCCGCTGCGACCAGCCCAGCGGCTACGTCAGCGACAACACCGACTGTGACGACGGCGACAACAGCATCAACCCCGGCGCCACCGAGATCTGTGACCCATCGAACACCGACGAGGACTGCAATGGCGCCGCGGACGACGCCGACGTCTCGCCCACCGGCCTGTTCACCTGGTACCGAGATGCAGACAGCGACGCCTACGGTTGGGCCAGCACCACTACCCCGGCCTGCGATCAGCCCAGCGGCTACGTCTCGAACGACGACGACTGCGACGACAGCAGCAGCACCATCAACCCAGACGCCACCGAGACCGTAGGTGATGGGGTGGACTACGACTGCGACGGCACCGAGCTCTGCTACGACGACGACGACAACGACGGCTGGCTCGACACCTCGGGCGACACGCGGGCCTCCTCCGACACCGACTGCTCCGACAGCTACGAAGGCAGCTCGTCCGACCCGACCAGCGACTGCGACGACACGAACTCGTCCATCCACCCGGGCGCCTCGGAGTCGGCCTGCAGCGGCGTGGACTACGACTGCTCGGGTGGCGTGACCTGCTACGTGGACGCCGACTACGACGGTCACCGCAGCTCAACCGCCGTCACCAGCGTGGACATGGACTGCTCCGACGTGGGGGAGTCCTGCGTTTCATCCGTCGACTGCCTGGACAGTAACCCCTACGCCTTCCCAGGCTCCGCGGAGCTCGAGAGCACGTCGTCCTGCCGCGAGGACGCCGACGGAGACGGCTACGGCGACAGCTCCCCCCCCTCGGGAGTCACGGCGGGCGACGACTGCAACGACGGGAGCACATCCTACCACCCAGGTGCCTCTGAGCCCGCCTGTAGCGGATACAACTACAACTGTTCCGCAGGTGTGACCTGCTACGCGGACGCCGACTACGACGGCCACCGCAGCTCAACCGCCGTCACCAGCGTGGACATGGACTGCTCCGACACGGGGGAGTCCTGCGTTTCATCCATCGACTGTCTGGACAGCAACCCCTACGCCTTCCCCGGCTCCGCGGAGCGTGAGAGCTCTTCATCCTGCCGCGAGGATTACGATGGAGACGGTTACGGCGATGCCTCCCCCCCCTCGGGTGTCACCGCGGGTGGAGACTGCAACGACTCCACCTCCTACGCCTACCCAGGGGCCAGCTACACGCCTTCGGGGACAGACTGGACAGATCACTACTCCACCACGGTCTACCCAAACAGCAAGGACTCCGGCAACGAGGACCTCGGTACGGGGGGCGTGGACTTCCAGTGGACCATCACGTACAGCTACGGAAGTGGGAACAGCACCATCACCAGAGTCATGTGGGCCGAGTGGGACGCCCATGGCAGCGACGTGACCAACTTCGACTACGACAACACCGAGACGGCGGCCTACACGGCGCCTTCAGGCTGCACCATCCACTCGATGGAGAACCACCGGGGCGACGTGGCCAGCAGCCCCTCTGGGACCCTCTACTCGGATTACGCCTACAGCATCGGGGGCAGCACGCCTTCCTCGCTCCCCGCTACACACACCAAGTCGAGCAGTTCCACCACACCGCACGTGCAGACCGCCACGATCTACATGATCAAGGACTGGGGCGGCGGCTACGACTACTGCAGTGGGGCGAACTGCTGCCACATCGAGTCCATGGTGTTCTACCCCCTCACGGTTGTCTTCGACTGAGCATCTGGTCTAGTAGCTCCACGTAAAACCACTCGTCGGCAGCGCCCCGCACACCGAGCTGTCCTGGCTCGAGGAGCCGATGCTCTCCTTCGTCCCGTTGCCCGAGTAGCTGTTCCCCGAGCGCTGGTAGTGGCGCACGTAGCTGAGCTCCACCCCGATGGCACTGCCGGCGACGCAGGTCCGTATCCGGGAGTAGAGCTGGGGTGGAACTCCTGGGGTGGGGTCCGGACGGGAAGGCGCCCCCGCGCCACACCAGGCCTCCACCACCCGCACAGTAATCGCGCGTTTGCCCTGTGTTTCTTGTGGCACGCCCTGTCTCGAGTGCCGCCGGAGCGTCGTGCAGGAGCGCGTCCTGGCATCCCCAGCCCCAGCGGTTCGTCCGACCCCGGTACTTCCACACTTGGAACGAACCATCCCGCGACGTAGAATCCACACGGATCCGGGACGACCCGGCGAAGCGGAAGACAAAACATGCGTAGCGACAAGCGAACTCGAGGAGACCACACCTGGCACAGGGATCGCTGCTTGGGGGAGACCGTGACAACCAACGCACAACCTACCGCTCCACAGCGACCTGCAACGATGCCAACCCCGAGTTCGACAGAGAAACCGCCGTCCACTCGTTCTTCCCAATGACATCTCCTGCCCCTGATCACACGCTCCCATCCGTGAGAACACCATGACCGAAGCTCACACCCTGCCCCTGCTCGCTTCCGCTATGTTCCTGGCAAGCGCCTGCACCCCTGGGCCCGTCAGGGTCATCAACAAGGTCCCCGAGGCGGATCTGTCCGGCAATAGCACCACTGTCACCAAGGGCTCAATGGTGACCTTCGGGGGCAAGATCACCGATGCGGACGACGACACGTCGGACCTGACCGCCACCTGGACCATCAAGGACAAGAACTCGAACGTCCTCGATCTGGAACTGGAGGCCAACTGCTTCGAGCCTCCCGAAGACTCGGCCAACAAGCAGGCCGCCGTGGCTTGCTCGTTCCGAGCCCCCACAGACATCGAGGAGATCTTGGTGTGCTTGTCGGGCTCGGATCCCCGCGGAACGGGTCTGGACGCGAAGCTGCAAGTCGTTCTCGACCCAGGCGGCGTCCCTACCTGTGCTATCAGCGCCCCCGACCCTGATCCCGATGATCCTTTCTACGCCGAACGGGACATCGCAATCGACGGCACCTGCAGCGACGTGGGCGGCGAGACCGCAGCGGCCGATCTCGCTTTGTGGTTCCGCACCACCTACCTGGACGACGAAAATCAGACCATCTCAGAGGACTTCAGCCCCGAGAGCGACACCGGCGATACCGGCGGCTACGCCATGCTCTTCGAGACCAGTGGCAACGAAGCACGGCTGTACGGCAACGTCTTCCTCCCGGCAGCCGATCACAACCTCTGCCTCTTTGCCCGGGACGAGTCGGGCAACAAGAACGGCGACGACACCTGCATCTCCTTCACTGTCAAGCCGCCCAACACGCCACCCTGGTGCGAGATCGTGCAGCCAGCCGACGGTGCCACCGGCGGCGTGGGTGACTCGGTCTACTTCGCGGCCCAGGTGGGCGATGAGAACCAGGGCGCTTCCTCCCTGTATGTAGAGTGGAGCACCAACCAGGAGTTGGAGCCCATCGGCTACGGCACACCCGACAGCGACGGCTGGGTGAACATCGACGTGATGGGGGTCTTCGACGAGGCGAGGACCCACAGGATCACCCTGTTGGTCGAAGACGATGAACGCGACACCTGCACGACCTACGTAGACTACACGGTCGGCAGCGGGCCCTATGTAGAGATCCTCTACCCCGACCCACTGGAAAGCTACGAGGAACGCACCTTCGGCCTCACCGAGATCATCCCCTTCGAGGTTCAATACAACGACAACGAGACCGAGTGCGGGGACTTGACGGTGCTGTGGACCTACGAACCCCAGGATCCCGAGGAACCCGAAGACGCCGTGGAGAAGCCTTTCCCCGGCTGGGACACCGACGGCGACGCCTCGTGCTCGAGCGTACGGTTCTACGATCCCACCAGCGAAGACGCGCTTGCGGACGAGGACCACTACATCATTCGCGTGATGGTGACCGACGCCGACGACTATTCCCAGACGGCCTCCACCTACCTCAGGGTCGCCGACTGCTCCCAGGACTGGTACCTCGACCTGGACGGTGACGGCTACGGCGACCCTGAGTTGGTGGTCTCCGATTGCTACCAGCCCAGCGGCTACGTCAGCGACAACTCCGACTGCGACGACTATGCCGTCAACGTGAACCCCGGCGAAGCCGAGACCTGCAATGGCCAGGACGACGACTGCGACGGCGACATCGACGAGGACTTCCACCGCCTCACCTTCTACGAGGATGCCGACGGCGACGGCTACGGTGACGACACCCTGCCCTATGACGCCGACGGCGACGGTGTGGCCGACCTGATCTGCGCCACCATGACCCTGCCCGGTTGGTCTCCCCTTCCCGGGGACTGCGACGACAGCCAGCCCGACATCAACCCCGGCGAGACCGAGCTGTGCGACGACATCGACCACGACTGCGACGGCAGCACCTACAATGGCTTCGCCTACCCCTCGGGCACCTCCTGGTACGAAGACGCCGACGGCGACGGCTACACCTCATCTACGTCCACTGAGGCCTGCGAACAGCCCTCCGGCTATGTCCTCACCGAGCCCGACCCACTGGACTGCGACGATGCCGACGCCTCGCAGTACCCAGGCGCGTCCGAGCTCTGCGACAACCTCGAAGACGACAACTGCGACGGGGAGATCGACGAGCCCAATGCCGCGAGTTGTATCACTGCCTACCTCGACCAGGACGGCGACGGATGGGGCACCTTGGACACCCTGTGCGTCTGCGAGAGCAACCGCGGCGAGTACGGTGCCGATTCCAGTGGCGACTGCGACGACGCGGACGCGGCCATCAACCCAGACGCCACCGAGATCTGCGACCCGGACGACACCGACGAGAACTGCGACGGCTACAGCGACATCGAGGGCTCGAGCAGCTGCGAGGACCTCTACTACGATGCCGACGGCGACGACTACTACGCCTCCGGCGCCGGCTCCCGCTGCCTCTGCGAACCCGACGGCGACTACGGCGGGCACTTGCCAGGCGACTGCAACGACAGCGACGCTGCAATCAGCCCCGACGCCACCGAGGTCTGCGATACCCTGAACGTCGACGAGGACTGCGACGGCGCGATCAACGACGCTGACAGCTCGGTGAGCGGCCAGGACACCTGGTACGAGGACGCCGACAGCGACACCTACGGCAACCCCAGCTCCACCCTCGCCCGCTGCTACCAGCCCAGCGGCTACGTCAGTGACGACACCGACTGTGACGACACAAGCGCCACGACCTACCCGGGCGCGACCGAGTACTGCGACGGCATCGACAGCGACTGCGACGGCACGGTCGACGAGGACGATGCGGAAGACGTCAGTACCTGGTACACCGACACCGATGGCGACGGCTACGGCTACGCCTCGTCCACCGACGTCGCCTGCTCCGCGCCCAGCGGCTACGTGGCCGACGACAGCGACTGCGACGACACCAGCGCCACCACCAACCCGGGTGCTACCGAGTACTGCGACGGTCACGACGACGACTGCGACGGCACGGTCGACGAAGACGACGCGGCGGATGCGAGCACCTGGTACGCCGACGCGGACGGTGACAGCTACGGCGACGCCTCGTCCATCGACGTCGCCTGCTTCGCACCCAGTGGCGACGTGGCCGATGACACCGACTGCGACGACACCAGCGCCACCACCAACCCGGGTGCTACCGAGTACTGCGACGGTCACGACGACGACTGCGACGGCACGGTCGACGAAGACGACGCGGCGGATACGAGCACCTGGTACGCCGATGTGGACGAGGACAGCTATGGCGCCGCTTCGTCCACCGATGTCGCCTGCTCAGCCCCCAGCGGCTACGTCAGCGACGACACTGACTGCGACGACACCAGCGCTACGACCTACCCGGGCGCGACCGAGTACTGTGACGGTCACGACGACGATTGCGACGGCACGGTCGACGAAGACGACGCGGGGGATGCGAGCACCTGGTACGCCGACGCCGATGGCGACGGCTACGGCTACGCCTCGTCCACCGACGTCGCTTGCTCCGCGCCCAGTGACTACGTGGCTGACGACACCGACTGCGACGACTCGAACTCGTCCATCCACCCTGGCGCGACCGAGACGGTGGGTGATGGTGTGGACTACGACTGCGACGGCACCGAGCTCTGCTACGACGACGACGACAACGACGGCTGGCTCGACACCAGCGGAGACACGCGAGCCTCCTCGGACGCCGACTGCTCAGACGCCTATGAGGGCACATCGAGCGATCCCACCACCGACTGCAACGACGCCAACGCCTCCATCCATCCGGGCGTGACCGAGACGGTGGGTGATAGCGTGGACTACAACTGCGATGGTGCCGAGACTTGCTACGACGACGACGACAACGACGGCTACCTCGACACCAGCGGGGACACGCGATCCTCGTCCGATACCGATTGCTCCGACAGCTACGAGGGCACAACGTCGGATCCGACCACCGACTGCAACGACGCCAACGCCTCCATCCATCCGGGCGTGGCCGAGACGGTGGGTGATGGCGTGGACTACGACTGCGATGGTGCCGAGACCTGCTACGACGACGACGACAACGACGGCTACCTCGACACCAGCGGAGACACGCGGTCCTCATCCGATACCGATTGCTCCGATAGCTACGAGGGCACCACGTCGGATCCGACCACCGACTGCAACGACGCCAACGCCTCCATCCATCCGGGCGTGGCCGAGACGGTGGGTGATGGCGTGGACTACGACTGCGATGGTGCCGAGACCTGCTACGACGACGACGACAACGACGGCTACCTCGACACCAGCGGGGACACGCGGTCCTCGTCCGATACCGATTGCTCCGACAGCTACGAGGGCACCACGTCGGATCCGACCACCGACTGCAACGACAGCAACGGCTCCATCCATCCGGGGGCGACCGAGATCTGCGACTACATCGACAATGATTGTGACACCCTCACGGACGAAGGCGTGCTCACCACCTACTGGATCGACAGCGATGGGGATGACTACGGAAACCCGAGTGGCTCAACGACCGCTAGATGTAGCCTCCCTTCGGGATACGCCGACAACGACGACGACTGCGACGACAGCTACGATCTGGTACAGCCAGGGCTTGTGATGCAGGAGCTGGTCTCGGTCTACAGCTCCTCCCGCAAGGACCACATGACGACCGTGGCTGGTTCCTCTGACTATTCCTCCAAGATCAGCTCCGGCTATTCGGATGCTTCACCGAGTACGGTCGGGTACTCCGTTGTGACCTTCCCGAGCGGATTTGACAGTTCGAACTACGATGAGGTTCTCCGAGGCTGGTCTTCAGGATGCACGGACCATGTGACCTGCATCAGCGTGTCCAGAGTCAACACCCTCTACGCGCACGGCTGCTCCACCTACACCCAGGACAGCATCTCCATGGGCTACCTGCCTGATACCGACCAGGGGACCTACACCTACCACTGGGACCGTTGTTGGCGGCTCGATCGGACCAACCACCGCATGACCTACGAATCATCAACCACCTGCAACGACATCGACGCCGCCTTCTCCACAGAGAGCGCGGTACACTACATCTTCCGGGACGATCTTAGCTGTCCGTAGCAGCCCCACCGTCGATAATACCGGCTGTGCCTCGCCAAAGCCTCATCCACGACGATCACAGCCGCGGCTCGGTAAAGATCGAGCCATAGGCTGGGAGTTTGCCGCTGGCACCTAGTCGCGGCAGCCCGGTCAGGCTGTGCCCCGCCACTCGTAGCGATGGGGGCCAGCTACTCCGCATCCGTGCCGACCATCGCTACGGGCAACCCGACCGTCCTCGACCACGGGGATCAAAACATCGGCACGCATGGTGTGGAGTTCGACTGGACACTCGAGTTCAGCTTCGGGAGTGGGAACAGCTCGATCACGAGGGAGATGGAGGCGACTTGGGACGCGATCACTGACGCCACCGTGTTCCGCCACGTCAGCACACAGTCCATAAACGCTCCCGCGGGCTGCACCATACACTCGATACAGAATCACCGCGGAGATGTGGCCTACAGCCCCTCGGGGACCTTGACGTCGACCTATGACTACGATGTCACCAGTGAGCCCAGCGCCTCCACCTCGTACCCCCTCACGCACACCAAGACGAGCAGCTCGACCACACCGCACGTGTCCAGCGCCACGATCTACCTCCTCAAGGACTGGGGCAGCGGCTACGAATATTGCAGCTCTTGGAACTGCAGCCACCTCGACTCGGTGGTGTTTTTCCCCATCACCATGGTCTTGGACTAAGTGCCCAATCTACTAGTAGCTCCACGTAAAACCACTCGTCGGCAGCGCACCGCACACCGAGCTGTCCTGGCTCGATGAGCCGATGCTCTCCTTCGTCCCGTTACTCGAATAGCTGTTCCCCGAGCGCTGGTAGTGGCTCACGTAGCTGAACTCCACCCCGATGTCGTTGTCCTCGATGGCGCTGTTCATCACGCAGGCCCGATGCACGTTGTAGCCGTGCTCGATGTTCATCTGCACGCCCTCGTTGTTGTTGCCGAAGCTGTCGGTGTTGTCGAAGAGGATGTCCGTGGAGTCCTCGCCGGTCCAACTGCCGTCGCTCTGCTCGGTGGCGGCGCCGGAGGCGCGGATGCCCGCATGGTGGTTGTAGCCGACGGTGGTGTCGTGCACGACCACGTCGTTGCAGCCCCTGATGTTGATGCCGTGGCCAGCAGAGTAGCGTGACCCGGTGTCGGTGATGAGCACGTTGTCGGATCGGTAAACGTAGACGTTGTGGTCCTCGGCCCGATAGTAGCCGTTGTAGCCGGCGGTGAGGCCGTCGATCTTCACGTCGGTGGCGTACTTGATGTGCAGCCCGTACTGCCAGCAGTACTTCACCGAGACGTCCTCGATGAGGATGTCGGAGATCCCCGAGCCGGTGTCCTTCTTCAGGATGATGCCCGCCTGGCTCTCGGTGTCGCAGCTGTCACCGGACTTGCCGCTGCCCAGGTCGCAGCTGTCGCCGCTACTGTTGCATGTACAGTCTGCGGTACTGCGGGTGCCGTAGAGGGTGAAGTCCCGCAGCGTGACGTCGGAGGTATCGTAGCCCTGCAGCAGGTCGTCCTGGCGGGCCCCGGTGAAGCGAAGGATGGTGTCGGTCTTACCTCGCCCCTCGAGGGTGAGGTCCGAGACCAGCTCGATGGTCTCGGAGAAGCTGGACTCCCCGCTCCAGTCCATGGTGACGGTACCCCCGGCGCTGCCGAGTGCTTCGATGCAGCAGCTCACCAGATCGGCGCTGCTGGCGCTGCAAGCGCTCAGGTTGTGACCGCACTCGTCAACCTGCCCGTCGCAGTCGTTGTCCCCGCCATCCTGCAGGATCTCGCTCGCCCCCAGGTAGCAGCTGCTGCAGCCGTCGTCGCAGTCCGAGCTGTTGGACACGTAGCCGGAGGGCAGATCGCAGGCGGCGGTGGTGCTATCGGAGCCATAGCCGTCGCCATCGGCGTCCCGGTACCAGGTGGTCTTGCCAGAGGCGGCGCTGTCCACATCGTCGGCCTGCCCGTCGCAGTCTTCGTCGGTGTTGGCGGCGTCGCAGACCTCGGTGGCGCCTGGGTGGATCGTCGCAGATCCATCGTCGCAGTCCGTGCTGTCGGCGACGTAGCCAGCAGGTTGGTCACAGGCCGAGGTGGTTGCGCTGGAGCCGTAGCCGTCACCGTCGGCATCCCGGTGCCAGGTGGCCTGACCCGTGGCGGAGCCGTCGTCGGCGCTGCCGTCACAGTCCTCGTCGATGTTGGAGACATCGCACACCTCGGTGGCGCCAGGGTGGATCGTCGCCGAGCCGTCGTCGCAATCCCCACCGATGATGGTCCAACCCGGCAGTGAGGCCTGGGTGCACACCAGTTCGCCCACGCCGTCGCCATCGGCGTCGAAGGGCGCCGCATCGTCGCCATAGCCATCCCCGTCGGCATCGGCGTAGAACCAATCCAGATGGTAGCCGCTATCCACACCGCCATCACAGTCGTCATCCACGCCATTGCAGGCTTCCATCGCAGCGGGATGGACCGTGGGATCCTGGTCGTCGCAGTCGCCGGACCGCGGGACGGTGCCGCTGGGTTGGGTACAGCTGGTGATCAGTTCGTCGGAGCCGTAGCCGTCACCGTCCCCATCCAGGTACCAGTCCTGGGCACAGTCACCGATGCTGACCCAGGCGAGGTCGGCGTTGGTGGCCCCGTCCTCGTCGGTCACCAGCAGGTAGAAGTGGGCGTCGCCCATCGGCAGTGGCCCTTCGACCGCTGGGTCCAGCAGGTAGCTGTCGCTGCAGCCGGTGGCCGCCCAGGGCCCCGCCGCGAAGGAGAGTTCCCCCGAAGGTCCCACCAGCCACCACTCCACGTCCAGGGTCTCGCAGTCGTTCTCTGCATCCTCGAAGCTCCCCTCGAGGGTGAAGGGCTCGTGTCGGTCCAGTCGGGCGTCGGGCACAGGGCTGTCCAACCGCACCGAAGGCCCAGCTCCCACCACGTAGCGGACGACATCCAGGCAGCTGGCCCCGCGCTCATCCTCCACGTAGAGACTGATCTCGTGTCGAGCCGGTGTCTCGGTCGGGAGGTCTGCCTCGGCGCTCACCCGACCGTTGGGATCGGGGCTGAGTGTAGCCAGGGGCACCCCCACCAGATCACTGCGCCACTCCACATGGAGGCTCCCCGTCCCCTGCTCCACATCCCCCACCAAGCCCTCGAGGCGAAGGGGCTCCCCCAGCACCCCAGTGTTCCCGTCGAGGGGCAGGAGGATCTCGCAACGAGGGGGGGTGTTGGCGGGGCGCACACGAAGATCGGTGCAGGCCTCATCCCCGCTGCGGTTCCCCGCCTCGTCCTCTGCGAACAGGCACAGCTGGTGGGAACCAGCCGGGAACGACACGAAACCGGAGAGCCGAGCCTCGTCATCGTCCGCCTCGAACACCATGTCCCCAGCGCCCGTGTCTCCGGTGGTGGCCGGGGCCTGGAAATGCTGGCTGTAGGTCTGCCCTTCTTCGTCCTGGTAGCTGTGCGCGAACCACAGCTCGAGGCCGGCCGGTGGGGTCTCACCGCCGAGATCATGGCAGGCACCCTCGAGCAGAAGCTCCACATCCGCGAAGTAGGAGTCTTCCGGCTCCCTGGCAGAGGAAACCCGCAGCGAGCAGTTGAGTTCGGTCTCATCTTCCTGTTCCGCAGTGCGCTGCTGCTGCTCTAGGCTGGGCTCGTTGCCGGTGAGGTCGATCACGCAGCCCGAGAGGGCAAGGAACGAGGCAAACAGGACGTGGTGAGTAGAGATGGGCATGCGCGGACTCACGGGTCGAGGGTTCCCGCCACCCGTGGACAACCCAGTAGGCAGCGACGACCGTAGTGTTTCCGCTCCCTCTGCACTGCACATCTAGACAGTCCGTAGATCCGGGCGTCCGTGCGCGCCGGCCCGCGGCACGAGCCTGCCACCATCGAGACCCGGCATCAGAACTGGAAGTAGATGAAGCTCGGCCCAGAATCCGGCGCCAACAGAGCGATACCCAACAGGAACACAGCCAGCAGCAACCCACTGCCCACGGTGGTGCCGGACCAGCGGCTCCACAGCGCCCGCCGTTCCTCGAGGGCCATAGCGCCCAGCACGAGGGCCACCAGCCCGCCCATCATCAGCATGGGGGGCCAGAACAGGGCAGTGGGATGGGTAAACAACCCCAGCAACCCCCCGGCCATGCTCCGGTAGATCAGCCAGGCATCCCCCAGGCTCGACGCGCGGAACAACACCAGCGAGAACATCCAGCTCCCGAAGGTCACCAGCATGCCGGCCCCGACGAACAGCGGTCCGGGCCGAGCCCCGAAGCGCCACTGGAGCCACGGTTGCAACAGGCGATGCACCACCAGCAACAGGCCGTGCAGCACGCCCCACACCGCGAAGCGCCAATGAGCGCCATGCCACAGACCCGCCACCAGCAGGGTGAGCAGCAGGTTGCGCAGGGTGCACAGGCGGCCGCAGCGGCTGCCCCCCAGGGGACGGAACAGGTAGTCCCGGAACCACTGGGACAGGGAGATGTGCCAGCGTCGCCAGAAGTCCGAGGGGTTGCGGGCCAGGAAGGGCTGGCGGAAGTTGGCCACCAGTTCGATGCCCATCATGCGGGCCGCCCCTCGGGCCACCGCGGTGTAGCCGGCGAAGTCGAAGAACAGCTGCAGGGTGAACGCAGCGGTGGCCAGCAGGTGGGCCCCGGGCCCGTGGGAGCCAGGCTGGGCGTAGACCCCGTCCACCACCAGGGCCAGGTTGTCCGCAAGGGCGCACTTCTGGAACAAACCCCAGCTCAGCAGCAGCAGCCCTCCGCGCAGCCGGTCGGCATCGACCTCGAGTCGCGGTAGGGCCTCGAGCTGAGGCAACAGCCGGCCCGCGCGCTCGATGGGGCCAGCTACGAGCTGTGGGAAGAACAGCACGAACAGCAGCAGCCGCGGGAACGAGCGGCAGGCGCGCTGCTCGCCCCGGTACACGTCGATGAGGTAGCCCAGGGCCTGGAAGGTGTAGAACGAGATGGCCAGGGGCAGCAACACGCCACTGGGTAGGCGCAAGGCCAGCCCATCGAGACCGGGCAAGGCCGTGAGGGTGTCCAGCAGCAGCTGCCCGTACTTGAAGCTCACCAGCACCCCGATGGTGATCACGGTGGAAGCGCCCAGCCACAGCTTGGCCCGCCCACCGGGGCCGGCCCCCTCGATGCGAAGCCCAGCGCCCCAAGCCACCACCGCCACCAGCAGCACCAGCGCCAGGAAAGGGATGCTCCAAGCAGCGTAGAACAGCGCGCTGCAGCTCAGCAGCAGCACCAACCGGCCCCGGCGGGGCCCCAGGTGGAACAGCGCCAGGCAGACCGCGAGCAGGCCCAGAAAGGCGAAGGAGTCGAACTGCACGCTATCGACCGGGCTGGTTGGTCAGCGGCACGAGCCAGTCGGGGTGCTGGCTCCCGGGATCCGCCAGCAACGCGGCGCCGTGGTCCCGCAGGGAAGCTCGCTGCTCGGCCGCCACCTCGAAGCGCGCCTGGAAGCCCAGCGAGTCCCAGGCGTTGGCGCCGTACTCGTCGTGGTTGGCAAACTCCACCACCGACAGCTCCAGGGCGCCCGCCGTCGAGGGCGCGTGGGTGAGCCCAGCCCACAGGGCCAGGCGCCAGTGCTCGGGGGGAGCCTCTTCGAGCTCGCTCACATCCAGCACCAGGCCCGCGCGGCCTTCGCGCCTCCAGCTGGAGATGCGCTGCTCGGACAGCAGGGGCGCCACCGCGCTGTAGTCGATGGTGCTGGGCGGGGGCTCGACCCAGGCGACTACCGTGGAGGTGGAGCTGGGCACGTCGCCAGCATCGCCACTGGCCCGCTCGAAGCTGGGCACCAGCCACGGCGCCAGCCAGGGCACCAGCCTATCCGCGATCAGCTCGTAGCCACGGGCCGTGTAGTGGTGGTCGTCCAGCGAAACTACGACGGGATGCCGGGCCGGCAAGCGCGCACCCACGGAAGCCCAGGGCTCGACGAGCGGCAGCCCGAGGGCCTCGCAGGTCTCCACCAGCAGGCGGGACTGCCGCGCCCGCTCACCGGTGGGATCCGACTCGATCCCGAAGCCGTCGTCGTCGTCCAGGGGCAGCAGGTCCACCAACACCACCTGGATCCCATGGGCTTCGGCGTGGCGGGCCAAGGCCCCCAAAATCCGGGTCAGGTGCCGTGCACCGGTGGGGTCCACCTCGATGCTCTCGTCCACCGGAGCGGGGGCAGCCCAGGGCGCCGGATGATCCGTTCCCACCGGGATGGGGAAGCCCTGCTCGTCCCACGCGGTGCCTCGGTCCTGCTGGTCGATACGGTGCAGGCTGAACGCGTCCACGAAGATCACCGCCGCATGCAGCAGCGAGGGGTCCTGGGCCAGCGCACCCGTGACGGAGTGGATCAGGGGCTGGCCGGCAGAGCAGAGGTTGTAGACATCCAGGGGGCGACCCGCCACCAGGGGGTGCTCCCGCAGGCCGCGCTCGATCCAGGTGGACACGCCGGTGGTGCCCGCCGGGTTCCGCATCCCGCCCACCGCGCCGGGCATCGAGGTCCCGAGTACGGCCAACCGTAGCGCGCCAGGTCGAGGCGCGATGTCGAGGCTGTAGCCCTCGGCGCCCAGCTCCCAGGCCCCCGTCAGCAGACGACGGTTCCAGCGCACCAGGTAGCTGCGGTCACGGCCGAGCCAGAACAGGTCGCCGCGCCCGACGCCGAAGGTCGGGATGTCCAACCCGGGCAGGGGCCAGTGCTGCAGCGCATCTTCGCCCGGGGGATCCAGCAGAAAGCCCCGCCCACCCTTAGGCTGCACCAGCCAGGTCAAGGCCTGGTCCCAGCTGCGGTCGAGCACCAGGAGCTGGTCGGTGTCCGACGAGGCCACGACGCGATGGGGCGCGAGCATGGGGAGCTCGCCCATGGCGACCGAGCGCCCCCGAACGCTGTTGAGATCGCCATCTGCGACAGCCTGCACGATAGGCTCGAACACCGACAGTTCGAAGGGCTGGTCACCACCGAGCTTGGCGCGGGGCACCCGCCAGAGTTGGTCGGGACGAGCCCGACCCGCCAGCAGCCAGAGATCGCCTTCGAAGTCCACGGCGATGGAGCTCACCTCCATCATGCCCAGTAGAAGTACTGTGCGCGGGGCGCCGCCTGCGGGGCTGACCGCCATGACCGCGCGCTGCTGCATGTCCAGGACCCAGGCCTCTCCTTGCCAGGATGCGAGGTCCACCAAGGTACCGCTGCCCGGTCCCCGGTCCTGATCGTAGGGAGGCAGGCTGGTCACCACTCCCTCGGCGCTCACCCAGCGCAAGGTGTCCGAACCGGCGTCGAGCACAAACACGCCGCCTTCGCCGTCGGAGGCGAGACGTGAGGGGCTGTGGAAGGCCGCGGCTGCGCCCTGGCCATCGGAAAGGCCCGGCTGGCCCCGGGCGCCCACCCAGACCTCCGCCGTGCGCCGACCGGTCCGGACACGCTTCAGGCAGTGGTTCCCGGTATCGGCGATCACCAGGTCGTCGGGTCCCAGTGCGACCATGTCCTGTGGTTCCTGGAAGCGCACCTGGGCTCCCACACCGTCCTGATCTCCCTGACTCACAGCGCCCAGGATGTAGGCCCGCGTTTCCTCGGGGGGCAGGATCTTCCGTCCGGGTGAGACCACCATGGTGGAGGGGATGCCGAGTACCTCGAGCAGGTGGACGGCCAACACCCGATCACCTGCCGCCGTGGGGTGGCAGTGATCCAGAAAGTCATCGGGGCCCATCACCGCGGTGTTGGACTGCACCAGGCGCACAATGCCATCGTCCTCGACCATCTTGCCCAGCTCGATGGTGGCGTCGTAGACCAGGCCCGCGCCGGTTCGCGGGACCAGGAAGTCCTCGTTCAGCGGGGTGACGAAGAGGGTCACCGGACGGCCCTGCTGCCGGGCGCCATCGAGCACCCGCTCCAAGGCCTGGCGCTGGGGATTGTCCAGGCTGGTGTCGAGCTGCAGGAAGTGGGGCCGCACCCGAAGCTGGTAGAGCGCCGAGGCCATGTCGAGCGGCTCTACCGGAACCTGCAGCGCCACGAGATCCGGCGCCAGGGCTTCGACGGCCAGCCCCAACCGGCTGCGCAGCCCCGCCAGGCCCCCACGGCTGGCCATGAGATCCCTCAGCAGACCAGGGGTCTCGGGAAACGGCAGGGGCCGCACCAGACCGGAGCCTTCAGCCGCCATGAAGGGCAGCGCGAAGGCCGCGGGGTCGGCGTAAGCGCGGCTGAAATAGCGGGGGGTGAGCTGTACCAGCAGCTCGATACGACCTTCCGAATCACGCTCGGCCAGGCGCGCGATCAAGACCTCGAGGTCGCTGGGCAGCATGCCCGGCTGGGACAGCTCGTGGATGCCCACGCTGACACCGGGGGCCACAGCGTGGGCCATCAGGGGCACCAGGCGCAGCTCATCCCAGCGCAGGCCGTGCTGGGCCTCGAGGAAGCTGCCCGCCACCACCGAGTCGCCCATCACCACCACCACCCGCTCGCTGGGGTCTGCGACGATGGTATCGATCACGGCTTCGACGTCATGCCAATCCGCAAGCTCAGGCGGCCCCGCTGGGGGGGGAACCAAAGGCAGCAACAGCCCCGCCAGCCAAGCCACGGCGAAGACAAACACCAGGCCCAGCAGCAGCCCGTTGCGGGGTACGGAGCCCGGGGGAGGGCTCGCGGCCGGAGGCGCTGTGCTGGTGGCGCCAGTCATCGTTGCGTCCACCACGACGCGGATGGGTCCGAAGGCGCCAGAGGCGCCCGCCGCTGCTCAGGCGGCGAAGATGGGGGGGAGGGCCCGTGTCGGGCCCGTGTCGGGGGGGAAGAACCTGTCTTCCCCCCCAAAGGAAGTGGCGAGGTCATCGTTGCGGCCAAAGCCGCAACGATGACAGAAGCCGTGCTGATGGGTTCGTGGCTGGCCATGGCCGACCCTCGCTGGAGTCGAACCCTGTATTGCGATGAGGACTTCGGGGCAGATGGTGCCGAGTCCAAGCGACGGGCTAGTCCCCGCAGATGTCCAGCGTGAACTCGCCGTTGACCTCGTGGTCGCCCACCGCCATGCACAGGGCGCCACTGACCGTGGTCTCGGTGACCTCATCGACCACCACCACGCCGGAGAAGGCGATCTCGTTCATGGGGCTGCCGCCCTCGTCGTAGACGAAAGTTCCGTTCATCATGGCGCCCATCTCGTACTCGCCCACGGTGGTGGGGATGGAGACGATGATGTGGGAGCCGTCGGGCACGTCGTAGCCGCAGGTCTCGTAGTCTTCGCCATACAGGGTGGCGAAGAACTCTTCGTCATCGCTCAAAAACGAGCTGGTCTCGCCCGCCACGAAGTCGAAGGACCCGCCGTCGATGGTGCCGGACAGGTTGCCACCGAGCACCTCGCAAGGGAGCTCGTCGATGTCTTCGTCACCGCAGGCGACGAGGGAGAGGCACAGCAGGGGGATGGCGAGGCGCATGGTTGGCTCCATGAAGGGGGGGGGGGAGCCGAAGCTAGCGCGTTGCGCTGGACTGTCCAGCCCGAAGACTCAGGCCGGCGCCTTCACCGGCACCGCCGCCATGCAGTGCTCGGCCAAGGCCGTGATGGTGAGGCTGGGGTTGACCCCCAGGTTGGCCGAGACGATGGAGCCGTCGCAGACGTACAGTCCGGGGTGGCCGAAGACCTGTCCGTGCCGGTCCACGACACCCTGAGTGTCGTCGTCGCCCATGGAACAGCCCCCCAGCAGGTGGGCGGTGAGCGGGCGGTTGAGCAGCACCTCGGAGAACGCCGTGGCAGCGATGCCGTCGCTGTTCTTCGCGATGGCAGCGGCAGCAGCGTTGCCCTCGGGGATGTAGCTGGGGGGTGCGCCGTGGGGGGCGCGTGAGCGCAGCTTCTTGGTCCAGGGAGCCCACCACTTGCGGCCAGAGACCACGTGCAGCGAGTTGTCCAGCACCTGCATCACCAGCAGGATCACCGACCGCTTGGCGAAGCCGAAGGGCAGGATGGTACGCAGCATGTCCATGGGCTTGCTGACGCAGTTCCACAGGAACTTCATGGGCCGGGTGAACCACGAGCCTTGGGGCACCAGGGGCACACTCAGGACCGACATCACGTCGGAGCCGGGGTTGTAGCGTACCAGCTCGATGCTGGTGTGGTCGTTGACCTGCAGGTAGCTGGCGATGGCTACACCCTGGCCGTAGTTGACGTCCTTGCGGGTGGACTCGACCCCGCAGATGACCTCGGAGTTGGTGCGGAACTTCCGCCCGAGGGTGTCGCTGATGTAGGGCAGCCAGGAGCGCTCCTTGCAGCGCCACAGCAGCTCGAGGCTGCCCAGCGCCCCCGCGGCCACCACCACGTTGCGGGCCCTGTGCCGCTTGTGCTTGCGATTGACCAGGGAGGTGCCCTTGCGGCTCTCGACGATGTAGCCCCCCTGTCCGTCGGGCCGGATGCCGGTGACCAGGGTCTCGGGCACGATCTCCGCGCCCTTTTTTTCTGCCAGGTACAGGTAGTTCTTGTCCAGGGTGTTCTTGCCGCCGGTGCGACAGCCCACCATGCAGGCGGCGCTGAAGTCGCAGCAGGTGCGAGGCGGGCCTTCGCCCCCGAAGTAGGGGTCGGGTACGGTCTCGCCAGGCTTGTCGCCGAAGAAGATACCCACGTCGGTGGTGCGGAAGTGGTCGCTGCGGCCGATCTGCTGGGCGTAGTCCTCGAGCAGCTTGTCGCCGTCCCACAGCTGGGGCGTGGGACACACCCCCAGCATGCGCTTGGCTTCGGCGTAGTGGGGGGCCAGATCGAGCTTCCAGTCGGAGCTCAGGTGCTCCCACTGGGGATCCTCGTAGAAGTTGTCCAGGGGCTCCATGAGCACGCAGGCGTAGACCAGCGATCCGCCACCCACGCCAGCACCGCCCAGCCCCATGAAGTGCTCCATCAACATGATGCGCTGGATGCCCACGCAGCCCAGCCGAGGCGCCCAGACGAACTTGCGCACATTCCAGTTGGTCTTGGGGAAGTCCTTGGGCTCCCAGCGCCTGCCCGCCTCGAGCACGCGCACGCTGTAGCCCTTTTCGGCCAGGCGCAGGGCCGCCACGGAGCCGCCGAAGCCGGAGCCTACGACGAGAAAGTCCACCTGATCGGGGAGGGCAGGGCTCATTACAAATCCTCGAGAAGGGCCGCGCGGGCCTTGGAGAACCGCCGGGCGGGCCCGATGGCCAGGGGGGTCAGCACCAGGGCCGCCAGGGACGCGAAGCCGCACACCACGGGCAGGGCCGAGAAGAATCCGTTGAAGGCGGCGTAGATGATCCACAGCAGACAGCCGAAGCCCTGCAGGACCACCAGCGCGATGCTGAGCATCACCGCCCAAAAGCGCGTACGCACCACCATGCCGCCGGCCGCCGAGGTTGCCAGCCCCAGCGCCATCATCAGGATGGGCACGGGTTTCAGCCACATGGGCATGATGAGATCCACCAACTGCAGCCCGGTGACCAGCATGGTGATGCCAGAGACCATCACCCACAGGCCGACGAAGGGGATCAGCGGCGAGGGCGCAGGGACCTCAATGTCATCGGTGTGCATGGGCCGACTCCGGAGAATGCACGGATCATAGCCCAAATCGAGCGCGCTGATGGCGCTGATCACCACACAAACAGCCGCCGCGGGAACGCTCCGGAGCGTCGGTGACGGACCCGCGACGGCCAAGTGTGTCGCAGTGGACACATCTCGCCTACGCCCCAGCACGCCCGGTGATTTCAGCCTCAGCTCTCGGGCACCACCCCAGGGCTCGCGTACATGCCGTCGATCACGCTGGCGTAGCGCTCGTAGACCACCCGCCGCTTGAGCTTCATGGTCTGGGTGAGGGTGCCGTCCTCGACGCTCAGATCGGTGCGCAGCCAGGCCCAGCGCTTGGGCACCTCGTAGCCCCCATACTTCTTGCGAAGCTCGATCTCGATCTCGGCCCCCAGGGCCGCCAGAACGATGGCCCGGTTCAGCATCTCTTCACCCTGCACCTCGAGTCTCCGCTCGCCGGCCCAGTGCTCGAGGGCTGGGAGGTCGGGCACGATCATGCAGACGTTGAAGGGCTTGCCCGCACCGTAGACCACGGCGTTGGCGATGCCGGGCACCCGCCGGATGTCCTCTTCGAGAGTCGCGGGGAAGACGTACTTGCCGTTTTCGAGCTTGTATTGTTCCTTGATGCGACCGGTGATGCGCAGGTAGCCGTCCTCGGAGATCACGCCGCGGTCGCCGGTGCGGAAGCCGCCGTCGTCGGTCATCACCGCGGCGGTCTGCTCGGGCTTGTTGTGGTAGCCCTTCATCACGTTGGGGCCGTAGACCACCACCTCACCGTCGGCGCCGCCGTCGTCCACGACCGAGGTGTCGATGACCACCCTCACCCCGTCGACGGGCCGGCCCACGGTGCCCGGCTCGAAGCCCATGGTGCTGTTCATGGTGACCGCTGGTGAGGTCTCGGTCAGGCCGTAGCAGTCGTAGACGGGGATGCCCACGTCGTGGAAGAACCAGCAAATGTCGGCGTTCAGGGTGGCGCTGCCCGACAGAACCCCGAGCAGGCGGCCGCCCATGCGCTTGCGGATCTTCGAAAACACCACGGCATCGGCGATGTGGAAGCGAGCGCTGGCCCAGAGATCCCGCCGGCCCTCGGCCTGGGCCTCACGCCTGGCCTTGGCCGCGGCCAGGCCCATCTCGAAGAGGGACTCGGCCAACCCGCCACGTTCACGCATCTGAACACGCACCCCGTCGTGGATGCGATTGAGGATCCGGGGCACCGCCAGCAGGTAGGTGGGCCGCGCCATCTGGAAGTCTTCGGACAGCGTGGCCACCGAGGTCATGAAGGCCAGGGAACCGCCAAACTGCAGGAAGCAGTTGAGCTCTCCTGTCTGCCCGTAGGAGTGGGCCCACGGCAGGATGCTGAGGCTCGAGCCGGTCTCGTCCAGCTCCGGGAAGCGGCGGTAGCCAGCCCAGGAGTTGCTGGCGAGGTTGCCGTGGGACAGCAGCACGCCCTTGGGCTCGGCGGTGGTGCCCGAGGTGTAGATCAACAGCGCGATCTCGTCGGGATCGGGATTCATGGATGCCACGGGCGCCGCGGCGCCGCTGGCCTCGAGGGCCTGGAGAGTGTCACCATGGTCGCCTTCGAGGCTGACGATGCGCTGGAGGCAGGGAATCTCGTCCACCCAGCTGGCCAAGCGCTCGGCCAATTCGGTGGTGGCGACGAACAACAACGAGATGCCCGAGTCGGCCACGATGTAGCGCCAGGTGGTCTCGAGCTCGGCCAGGTACATGGGCACCAAGCGGGCACGCCGACCGTAGGTGGCGAAGGCCACGACAGCCCACTCCACAGAGTTGTTGGCGATCATGCCCACCACAGCGCCAGGCTCCACGCCGGCTTGGGCCAGGCCCGCCCGTAGCTTGTCCACCCGGGCGCCCACGCGCTCGTAGGTGACCCAGCGGTAGGGCTCTCCCAGCTGTCGCGTGCCAAACAGCGGGCGTTCGCCGTGCTTGGCTACAGCGCTCTCGAACATCTCCACCAGGGTGGCGTGGGGAGGCGGCTCCTGCATCGTCATGGGTGCTCCAGCGGGATGGCGTAGGCAGGCTATCGTAGCAAGCTGGGTGCAGCCGCGGGAGCGTCGATTCCGCCACCACGGCCAAGGGCAGCGCGCCTACCAGTGCTCGTTGTCGTGCCCCTCACCGTGGCAATCGCCGTCGCAGCTGTTGCCGTTCCAGCTCAACTCGTCCATGGCGAGATCGACGTCTCCATCCACATGCCGGTCGGGCCCGACGATGTTGTCGTTCCTGTCGACCGTATCGCCGTGGCAATCGTCGCAGTCCACGCCCTCTTCCAGGTGCTCGTCATGCTCCCCGCTCAAGGCGGACTTGCGGTGGCAGTCGTTGCATCCGTAGTTTTCTCCGCTGCTGGCAGCCCCACCGCTGCGGCCGTTGCCGTGGCAGTACAGGTTGCTGCAGCTCCCCGACCTACCGTAGCTACCCGCTGGGGACATGCCTTGGGCAAAGGTCAGCTCGGCCAACGCGGGCGTGTCGTCGGCCGTGAACAGATGCCCGACGCTGAGCACGTCAACAGGGCGGAGGTGACACTCGGCGCAGCCGTAGGCGGGATGGTCGAGGCGCTGCACGTGGGCCCCGTGCTCGGGGAAAGAGATGCCGTTGGCGCTGTCGTCCATGTCCAGGGGCGGCGCACCGGAGCTGTCGTCCACGCCGCCGTGGCACCAGGTGCAATCCGTGCGCCAGTCGGCCGGGTGGCACACGTCGCAGTCCACACCCGCCGAGCCGCCCAGCAGATCGTCGCCATGGCAAGTTCCGCACTCACTGTCCTGCAGCTTGGACGCCAAGCCGTGCTCTCCAGGCTGGGACCAGTTCTCACCGTGGTCGTCGAAGTCGATGTCCGCATCGGTGTCGGCGTCACCATCCACGCTGGTACCGCTCGAAGGCGGCCGGGCCGGATAGCAGGACTGAAGAGCAAGGACCGAGCAGACAGCAAGCAGAGCGGTGGCCAGCGGTGGGCTCGAGCGCATGATGATGCATCCTGGGCGGGGTTGGGTGCGGAAACTATAGGTTTCGAGGTGCCCGAAGGGCAACCACCCACCGCCTCTCAGCTGGCCTCACGATCACCCACGCGCCGCCGTGGAGAGGACTGACGGTCCCGCTCCGTCACCGCCCAGTCGCAACCCTGCCCGGCCTGGGCCTCGCGCTCGAGACGCTGCACCAGATGGCGCCGGAGCTGCTGCGCCTGCATCAGGGCCTCGAGCATGGCGTCGAGCTCTCCGCCCCGCACAGGCCAACGGCCCAGCTCGCCGATGTCGGTCACCCAGCGAGCCTCTTCGATGAGCTCACCCAGAAGTTCTCTGTGGCATGTCCGATGGATAGCCATGGGGACCTCGCTGCTGGGGGTGGGTGAAAGGGAAAGAGAAGGAGAAGGAGGGACCCCGTCGAAACCGCAGGAACGTTTGCGCACCTGAACGTTGTGGCTGGCGGTATCAGGGGCGTCGGGAAGACCCGGAGAGGGGTTCGACGGGGTCCTGTACTCATGCCGTGGACGGCGAGGCGAGAAAGGATCCCCGACGGCCCCAACAGACCGTAGACCCAGGTTCTCCTGTTGATAGATTGTCCGCTCTCTTTCGTCGCGCGCCGCAACAGACGACCCGTTATTTTTCGGCGTTCGTCCGTACTTCACCCCAATATCGCAGCTCCTTCCTGGTTGGCACGCAGGTTGCAATCAACCCACGTGTACCCCCCCAAGGGAGCTCGACCATGACCCGCTGGATTCACGCCGTCCTGCTCGCCATCCTCACCTGTCTGCTGCTGGTTGCCGACGTAGCCCAGGCCACCGTGGGGGGGCCCTCCAGCCTGGAGCTGCTTGGCTGGGATGCCGTGCAGCGCAAGATCTTCGTCGCCATCCACTTCGACGATCCCGATGCCTGGGACCACCCGGCGCTGGGCTACTGGCAGCTGGACGCCACGGATCCCGGCGAGCTGGTGATGGACCACGCCTTCGACGAGGCCGGCTTGGCCGACGGTGGACCGGACCGCACCCTGGACCGCATCGACGCGCTTCGGCAGCGGCTCGAACCCCTGAGCGCGGTGGACCTGGTCGGCCTCGAGCTCCGGGAACGGCAGCTCTCCATCGACCGCTGCCACGGTCTCACCGACCCCGCACTGCACGCGCCTTGCCGCGAAGTGCTGGTGCAGCTCCACTGGCAAGGCCAGGTGCAGGAGCTCCACCTCACCACCTGGGGCATGTCGGATCTGGTGGGGGCCTGGGAGGTCCCGGAGACCGGGCACCGGGTGGTGCTCTACTCCCACCTCGGGCACACTTGGGAGATCGGCTACCAGCAGGAAGTGGCCGTGCTCTTCGAGCCCGCGGCCGCCCAACAGCCCGCAGACCCGCCCAGCGCAGCTCCAGCAAGCCCGGTGGAACAGGTCGCACACAGCCAGGTGCCGGAAAATCGTCACTACTGACGACTTTCCGTCAGCCAGTGAAACACAGAGTGTCATTGCCAGCGAAAAGCCACCGAGCAATTCAGTAGCAGGAAGGCCCACTACGGCGACGGATCTCCGTCACTCGCCCCGCTAGCCCAGGCTGGCACAGACCTTGCCATGAATTCGGTCTCCCCCTGTGTGGGTGACCATGCCTTCCGTCCTGTTCGTCTCGCTGCTGCTGATGCCCTCCTGGGCACTGGCCCAGGAGCCGCCCGCCACCAGCGAGGTCACGGTGCGCGGCATCCCGCTGACCATGACCCGGGAGATGGAGCTGCAGGCCGGCTTGCGCTACGCGCCCTACGATGCCCTGTCCATGCCCCTCAGTGGCTCGTTCCTGTTGGACGCCGCCGACGGTCGCCGGGACATGGGCGCCATGGCCGACATCACCCTGGGCGCCGACCCCTTGGGCCCCGACGCTGCGGCCGCCCTGCGGGGACTCGAGCTGTACCGCCGTAATCCATCCGCCCCCCTGGAGATCCGGGTCGGCCGGTTGAGCATCGCCAGGGGCGGACGTTTTCGCTTCGTCGATGGCGCGGACGTGGCCTACCACATGGGCCGGGATCTGACCCTGGCAGGCTGGGGCGGCGCCGCCTGGCATCCCGAGCGCACCGCCATCGGATCCGGCGGCGCTACGTGGGGCCTGGACCTGGCCCACCGCTCCGCTGATCCCCTGGGTGGCGCCCTGCGCTACGAGCACCTGGCCGCCGAAGAAGGCGGTGGTGTCGAACGCGTCGGCGCCGACGCCTCCATCCACCTGGCCTCCATCGCTGGCCTGCGGGTGGTGGCCCGCGCCGACGCGGTGCTCCAGGACGACCCCCTCGAGCTGGCCTCCGTCGGCGCCGAGCTGAGGCCCCACCATCGGGTCCACCTGCGCCTGGACAGCGGCTACAGCCACCCCACCGCCGACAGCCTTGGCCGTGGCGGCGCCCTGGGTGATCTTTTCCAGGACGGCCCCTCGAGCTTCACCGACGCCATGGTGCGGGTGTCCCTCGAGCGCAGCGTCCTCACCGCCGACCTGGGCGGGCTGCTGCTGTCCGATGGCACCGACGGCAACGATCTCGGCTGGCGCGCTGCCGTGTCCCGCAGCGGGCATGCTGGCAAGCCCTTCGAGCACGTCCTGCGTCTGTCGGGACTGGGCGGACCATCGGGGAGCGCTGCGGCGCTGCTGGCGGAAGTCGGCCGCCCTGTCGGACCCATGGAGATCTCGGTGCTGGGCGAGCAGGCCCTGTTCCGCTTCACCGAGCAGACCTGGCGCGGCATGACCGTGCTGGGCACCCGGGCGTCCACCTCGGCCGGGGAATCCTGGCGGCTTTCCCTGCTGGGCCAGGTCTCCCTGGGTCAGGGCCCCGCACCCGAAACCGAGATCTACCTGGTGGCCACCCAGCGCATCGTCCGTGGCCGAGACCGCCGACCCGCTCCTATCCGGGATCGTTTCCTCTCCCCGTACAGTCCCTGGCGCTGGACCGAAGACGACATGCCGCGCTCCCCGGGCACCGCCCCAGGCTCCGATCCCTACCCCTCCGTGCCCATGCCCCCCGAGAGCGAAGATGCATCCTAGGGTCACCGCCACACTCGCGCTATGCTCCGCCGTGCTGCTGCTGGTGCTCTGGCAGCCCCGCGCGTCGTGGGGCGAAGAAGCCCCCGCACCCGCGACCCCGCAGGCCGCACCCGACGAAGCCCCCGTCCAGGTTCGTGATCCCGACGATCCCTACAACCGCTTCGTACACAAGGACCACCGCAGCCGCTTCCTCGACACCAAGATCACCTGCATGGCCTGCCACGTCATCGGCATGACCACCGGAACCGACGACTTCCTGGCGGTCAAGGCCGTGGATGAGGCAGTGCTGGTGCCGGCCCGGGAGATCTGCCACGACTGCCACACCGGAGCCCTGCGCTTCCCCAAGGCGCCGTCTCGCTGCGACAGCTGCCACACCAACCTGGCCGGGCTGCTCCCCCAGGACCACGACCAGGGCTGGGCTGCCGACCACGGCGAGGCATCGCTCCTGCACGGTTCGTCCTGCGACCTCTGTCACCCGGTGAGCGACTGCAACACCTGCCACGCCCGCCGGGGCGACGGCCAGCACCGGGTCCACCCCGCCACGTTCCGGGCCACCCACGGCATCGAAGCCCGCCTCGACCCCGCCCGCTGCCAGCGCTGCCACCTGCGCAGCTCCTGCGAAGCCTGCCACGCGGGGGGTGGCCTGTGATCCGCGCGCTGTCCCTGTTGCTGCTCACAGCATGCGACCCGGAGCCCACGTCCTGCGACGGTCTGCCCGACGTGATCCACGGCCCGGCGGGCCTCGAACTGGTGGCCGCTGACCACCATCCCGGCTGGGGCCAAGAGCGCTGCCTGTCCTGCCACAGCATCGAGCGGATGCACCTGCGCAACTGCACCGACATCCCCGAGGTGGACGTAGCAGCCATCCGGGATCTGGTGGACGACCAGGGCGAAGACGTCTGCTCCACCTGCCACGGCGACAACGGGGTGCAGCCATGACCCGCTCGGTGCTCATCCTCATCGCCTCCCTCCTGGTTGCGGGTCTCGCGGCGGCCCAGCAGGGCGACCAACACCTGCGCGGCACCTCGCCCTTGGACACCGAAAAACGCAAGGTCATCACCAAGGCCGACGTGCCGGACCCCCACGGCTCCCCGGATCTCTGCAACGAGTGCCACGGCACCCTGCCCAGCGGCGAGCTCGACCCCACCTGGCCCGACATGGCCGCCTGCGAGCGCTGCCACCCGGACACCAACTTCCACCTGGTCGATGTCGAGCCCGAAGAGGTGGAGTGCCCGCCCGAGCTGGTGCTGCAGGACGGCGTGGTGGCCTGCGTGACCTGCCATGACGAGCCCGCCTGCGACGGCCTCCCCAAAGACGCCCGGGAGACCGACCACTTCCGCGACGGCCCCTACCGCAAGGCACTGGACCTCTGCTTCCGCTGCCACGACCGGGAAGACTACCAGCGCACCGACCCCCACCGGGACCTGCGCACCAAGGACGGCGAGCGCAACGACGCGGTCTGCATCTTCTGCCACCAGGGCGTGCCAGACGACGAACAGGACGAAGCCGTCAACACCCTGCGGGTGGACCCGGTCGAGCTGTGCAAGGGCTGCCACGCCCACCAGATCCACGTGGGCATCCCCAGCCACCTCAAGCTGCTACCCGAAACCATGCGCCCCGTGGTGGACCGCTTCAACGCCAGCACCGAGCAGCCCATCCCCATCGGCCCCCGGGGCGAGGTCTTCTGCACCAGCTGCCACGACCCCCACCCGGGCCTCGAGGCCATCCCGGTGGACACCCCCCCCGCCAAGCTCGCGCGGCTGCGCAAGAACAACCGCGCGTTCCGCGACGACTACACCCTGCCGCGCCTGCGCGCCGAGCTGGGCACCATCACCGACGCCGACGGAACCACCCTGACCCTGATGGACGGCCCCGCCGAGAAGGGCGGCCTCCTGCGCGTACCCGCCGACAACGGCGACCTGTGCATGGTCTGTCACGACCTCGAGGCGGAAGGACGATGAGACCTCTGCTCGCAGCCGCCGCACTCACCCTCGCCCCGGGCTGCCTGGGGGACTGGCTGGACATGGGGCCCCGCGAACCCGCCACGGAACCAGACCTGCTGGAGGTCACCGGGCTCGACGTGGTCGTGGAAGGCCTGGTGGGTCCCACGGACCTGGCGGTGGACGACGACGGAAACCTATACGTCCTCGACTCCACCACCACCCAGCTCCACACGGTCCCCGCCGACGGCTCGGAGCCCACCGTCACCGAGCTCGAGGGCCAACCCGTAGGTCTGGCCTGGGGTAACGAGCGCCTGTGGATTCCCCACACCACCGAGCCGGTGGTCGAGTCCCTGGACCCAGTCACGGGCGAGTCTCAGCGCTTCGAGCTCCCCGACGCCCCCCCGGACACTCGCCTGACCGACGTGGTGGTCACCGAGCTTGGCCTGCTGGTGCTCGGCACCTACGGTGGCCCCTGGTGGCTCGACCCTGCCAACGACACCTGGGCGCCGCTGCAGTTCGATCTCCCCATCGGCACCCTGTACCTGGGCGCCAGCACCGGTGACACCGTGGTGATCGCCGACGTGCAAGAAGACCGAGCCCTGCTCTTCGAGCCCGGCTCTCCCGACTACCGAGAGCTGGGCAAGTGGGGCGTGTGGGAAGCCAGCTTCGTGCATCCCACCGGCGTCGCCACCGACGATCACGACCGCATCTTCATCGCCGACGGCCTGCTGGGCGTGGTGCAGGTCTTCGACACCCAGGCCCGCTACCTGGGCACCCTGGGCCGCGCTGAAGAGCTCCTGCGCCTCGAGCACCCCATGGGCCTGGCCATGCGTGGCGACCGCCTCTGGGTGGCTGATGCCGGCACTGGGCGCGTGGTGGCGGTGACCGTGGACGACCGCACCAAGCCCCTGTCGGGCTGGGAGATGTACGAGCGCAAGGTGCCCCGCATCTCCCTGCTCGACGGTCGCTCCACCCCCCTGACCCGCCTCGAGGAGGCCTGCTGGTCCTGCCACGACGGGTCGGTCCAGGCCCCCGCCCCCATCTGGAACAGCACCCTCGAGCAGCACCCGGTGTCCATCGCGCCGGAGAAGGACATCCCCCAGCCCTTCATCCTCGACGACAGCGGCCAGATGTACTGCGGCACCTGCCACATCCCCCATCGCATGGGCGAACTGGACGACGACAGCGGCGATCTCGAGATCTTCCTGCGCACACCCCGAGCCCGCTCGGAGCTGTGCCTCAGCTGCCACCCCGACGTGGTGGCCGAGGTGCGCAAGCTCGACGCCCCCAGCACCGCGGAACAGCCCGGTCACCTGCTGGGCGACGTGCCCGGTGACGTGGCCCGCAGCGGCGCTGGTTCCATCGCCCACGAGATCGAGCGCGTGGAGTGCATGGACTGCCACAGCCCCCACGGTGCGGCGGGCGAGATGCTGCTGGACAGCGATGACGCCGCCATGGGCGGCTGCCAGCATTGTCACGAAGGCGTGGGTCCCGAACACGCCGAGCACATCCACCCGGTGGGCAAGCCCCTCGAAGACGCCAGCGTCGCCGCCACCCTGCGGGGCCGGGGCGTGTTCCTGGGCGCCGAAGACCAGGTCACCTGCCTGACCTGCCACGACATCCACCGCAGCTCCGAGGATCGCTGGCTGACCATGGCCCTCGAGAACCACGAGCGCTGCGTGCTGTGCCACGAGGACCAAGCCGCGCTGCGAGGCGGCGGCCACGACCTGCGGGACGGCCCCCAGGGGCACGTGGCCACAGCCTGCCTAGCCTGCCACGACCTACACGAGGCCCTGGGCCCCTCCCTGCAGCGCCAGGGTGGTACCCGGGACGACCCCACCGGCTGCCTGGCCTGCCACCGACGCGGCGGCGAGTCCGAGATCGCCATCGACCCCCGAAAGGGGCACCCACTCTTCGACGACAATCCTGCACCTGCGCGGCTGCCCAGTGTGGGTGCGAGCGGCAGCATGGCCACTGGCGCCAAAGGCTCCATGGGCTGTACCACCTGCCACGACCCCCACGTCAGCCCCAGGGCTGGCACGAACCAGGCGATGCTGCGGGTCCCCGGCGACGCCGCCGAGGGCTGCCTGACCTGTCACGAGGATCTGCGTCCGGTGCAGGGCTCCGACCACGACCTGCGGGCCACGGAAGGCCGCTGGTCCGAGCGCCGAAGCGAGGAGATGGCCCGGGGCGGCTTCTGCCTGGCCTGCCACGGCTTGCACGAAGGCGGCGGCTGGCGCGGCCTGGTGAGCCCCGCGGGAGGCACCCCTGGGCTCGACGCCAGCACCGCCGCCTGCCTGGGCTGCCACGAGCGAGGCAACGCTGCCGGCGGCACCGTGGTGGAAATCTTCGAGCACCCCGAAGATCTGCTGCTGACCACCGCCAAGCTGCCCTGGGACAACAGCGGCGAGCTGCCCCTGTACGACGACGCGGGCAACAACACCGAAGACAGCGAACTGGGCGCCATCACCTGCCTGACCTGCCACAACCCCCACATCTGGAGCCCCAAGAAGGGCGACGCGGGGGGCCACGGCGAAGGCGACACCCAGAACAGCTTCCTGCGGGACGGCTGGGAAGGCTTCTGCTCGGGCTGCCACGGCGAAGAGGCCCTCGAGGTCTACCGCTACTTCCACGATCCCGAGCGCCGCGATGAGATCCAGGCCCGCCATCAGCGGCGCGACTGGAACCTCTACGAAGGGGAAAGCGAATGAAGCGCAAGCTGCTGTTCCTCTTCCTGGTGGCCGCCATCGGCTTCGGCCTGGTGGGCGTGCTGGTGTTCCAGGGCTTCTTCATCGCCTCGGTCATCCCCCACGGGGGGATCTGGTAATGAGCTTGATTCAACGAGCCTTGGGCTGGCCCAAGCGTGGCTGGAGCTGGGCCGCGGCCTGGTTCGGCCTGGACCGAAAGCTCCTGCTTCTGGCTGTCCCCGTCTTCATCGCCGCGGGCACGGCAGGCAGCATGGTCGGCTACGAAGGCTACCGCTACATCTGGATCGCGCCGGAGTTCTGCAACTTCTGCCACATCCACGACTACGCCCTGACCGACTGGCGTCACAGCATCCACGGCGACGTGGTCACCTGCCACGACTGCCACAAAGTACCGCTGATGCACTACACCCAGACCCTGCTGCACACCTTCTACAAGCGGCCCACCTTCCCCGAGGACCTGCACGAGCTGCCCCGCATCGGCAGCCGCAGCTGCGAGAGCTGTCACCTGGCCTCGGCCGCCGACCACTCCGACCTGTCCTCACCTATGCCCGTGGAGATCTACGACCGCATCGTGCGCATCGACGAGTCTCCCTCCCACCGGCTGCACATGCTGTCCGAGACCCGGGATCCGGGCGAAGACCGAGGCGGCGAAGGCGGCGCGCCGGAGCACCCGCGGCGCCTGGCCCAGCACGGCCCGAGCGCCCACGATCTCGGCTTCGGCCCCGGTGTGGTCGAGTGCATCGACTGCCACGGCTCCGAAGCCAACCGCTTCCACAACTTCTTCGCCCGGGACGAAAACTGCACGGGCTGCCACGAGGACCTCACCGTTCGAGGTGAACACCTGCGTGACTTCGACTGCAGGCACTGCCACTTCCAGGACTTCCTGCCACCCAGCGCGGTGGTCCACGTCGAAGACAATGACGAGCCCGTGGTCATCGAGGACCCGCTGCTGCAATGAGCCACACCCACCCCAGCCTGCTCGCCGCCATCCTGGCCATCCTGCTTGGCTGCGGCACCGCCGTGCCCGAGCCCAACCCCGCCGGGCTGGTCTACGCCTTCCCCCACCCCGAAGGCTTCGACGCCGGCGCAGCCCACGGCCTGCCCTGGATCGAGAGCCCCGACGGCTGCGCCCAGTGCCACCGCTCGGACCAGCGCATCCGCATGGTGGACAGCTGCCGCACCTGTCACCCCGACTACCCCCACCCCGAAGGCTTCGACCAGCCCGAAGCACACGGTGGCGCAGGCTCCGGCGCCGGCTTCCGCTGCGTAGCCTGCCACGGCACCGGCGAAGCCCGGCCCGCCCAGCAAGAGGACGCTGCCTGCAGGGACTGCCACCAGGACTACCCCCACCGCATCACCTTCCGCGAACCCGACATCCACGGCACCCAGGCCCGCGCCAACCCCCAGAGCTGTGCCCGCTGCCACGGCGCCGATGGGCAGGGCAGCCTCTACGCCGACGCCTGCACCGATTGCCACGCGCTGTACCCACACGAGTCCACCGGCCGCCTCAGCGAGGACTCGGGCATCGTGCTGGACGCCTGGCGGCTGCCCCGGGCCCACGGCAGCGTGGCCCTCGAACAGGGCGCCAGCGCCTGCGGGGGCGCCTGCCACGGCACCGACTACGCCGGCGGACTGTCCGAGGTCTCCTGCTACGACTGCCACGCCGCCTACCCCCATGGCTCCGACATCCGGCTCGAACACCGTGAGCTGATGCACGAACTGGGTGAAGCCAGCTGTCTCGATTGCCACGTCTCGAATATGGGATTCAGTGCATCCTTTGCATGCACTGAATCCTGCCACGGGACCCACCCATGAGACTCCGCTCCGCCGCCGCCCTCGGCGTGCTCACCGCCTGCAGCGCCGAGCCCGAGCTCCCCTTCGTGAGCCTCGAGCCCCCCCTACAGGCGGCGACCCCCGCACCCGCATCGCCACAGCGGCTACGGGTGGGCATCGCCCCAGTGCTCAGCGCGGTCTCGTCCTTCGAGCACTACAACCCGCTGGTGGACTGGCTGGCCCAGCAGCTGGACCGTCCCGCGGCCTATGTGCAGCGCGGCACCTACCACGAGATCAATGAGCTCACGCGTCGGGGCGCGGTGGACATGGCCTTCGCCTGCGCGGGGCCTTGGCTGCTCAACGGTGACGGCCTCGAGGTGCTGGTGGTACCCGAGCTGGGAGGCAGCCCCACCTACAACGCCGTCTGTCTCACCCAGTGGGATCGCGACGCCTACAGCTTCGAGGACCTCCAGGGCGCCAGCTTCGGCTTCACCGACACCCTCAGCTTCACCGGGCGCGCCTATCCCCAGGCGCGGCTGGTCCAGCTCGGCACCACTCCCGAGCAACACTTCGGTCGCACCGTTCAGGTCGAGGGCCACGACGTGCTCATCCACCTGTTGGTGCGGGGCGAGTTGGACGGCGGCTGCGTCAACAGCGTGGTGTTCGAACACTTCTCCGAGGAAGAGCCCGAGCTCATGAAGAAGCTCCAGGTCTTCGAGCGCTCGACCCCCATCGGCGCCCCACCCGTGTTGGTCTCCCAGAGGCTCGACCCAGAGCTCCGGGCCAGCCTCGAGGCGGCCCTGTTGTCCCTGGACGACAGCCCCGAGGGGACGGTCATGCTCGAAGCGCTCCACGTGGACCGCTTCGTGCTGCCCCCGCAGGGCCTGTACGACGATGCGCGCAGCTTCCTGGCCCCCCTGATCACCGAGACGGACCCATGACATCTCCGCGGCCACGCATCCTGGGCATTCGCGGACGCTTCGCCCTGCCCATCGCCACTGTGGTGATGGCCACGGGCATCGCCCTCGCCCTGTTCATCCACGGCACCATCTCCATCAGCTTCGAGGATGAACTCCACCGCCGCTCCCACGCCATGGTCTCCGAGCTGGTCCAGCGCAGCACCCCCGAGGCGGTCCGCAACGATCTGGCGGCACTCGAGCTGGTGGTCCGAGACATCTCAGCCCGTCAAGACGTCGCCTATGTCGCCATCATCGGCGCATCCGGACAAGTGCTGGCCTCTAGCTTTCCCGCCGGCTTGCCCACCGACATCGTGGGCGTCTTCGAGACCTCCCGGGAAGACCCCGATGATGAGCTCGCCTTCATGACCGAACAGGGCGAGGTCCACGATCTGGCCGGCCAGCTCATCGAGGGGCGGCTGGGCACCGTACACCTGGGGCTGGGGCAGGGCCGCATCCGCGAGGAAGCCATCCGCCAGAGCCACCTGGTGATCGCCCACACCGCAGGCAGCGCCATCATCGCCACCCTGCTGGCCATCCTCACCGCCCACCTGGTCACCAAGCCCCTGCGGGCCCTAGCTGCAGCCACCGATCAGGTCGGCACCGGCCAGCCCGTGCAGATCCCCGTCATCCGCCCCGGTGACGAGCTGGGCCGCTTGGCCCAGGCCTTCGGCGCCATGGTGCAGCGGCTCGAGCACAAACAGGCCCAGGTGGACGCCGCGAACCGGCTGGTGGTCCAAGCCGAGCGCATGGCGGTGGTGGGCCAGCTGTCCGCAGGCGTAGCCCACGAGATCGGCAATCCCCTGCACGCGGGACGCCAGTTCCTGGAGGGGCTCAAGGACAACCCCGAGCAAGCCGAGCGCTACCTGGATCTCATGGACCAGGCCTTGAGCCGCATCGACAAGGTCATCGGGCAGCTGTTGAGCTACTCGGCGGAGCGCAGCCTGGAGCTCGAGCCCAGCCCCGTCGAAGATCTGGTCCACCAGTCCATCGACTTCATGCGCTTGGACCACCGGGTCCGCGCCGTGGAGATCGAGCCCGTCCTCGATCCCGATCTTCCCTGGGCCATCATGGACACCAACACGGTGCAGCAGGTGCTGGTCAACCTGTTGGTCAACGCCCTGGACGCCCTGGATGGTCAGGGGCGCATCCTGATCTCCGCCGCACGGCACACCGGCCCCGACGGACAGCCCATGGTGCTGCTGGCCGTGGAGGACTCCGGCCCCGGCGTACCTGCCGAGGTCGAGCCCCACCTCTTCGATCCCTTCTTCACCACCAAGGATCCGGGCAAAGGCACCGGCTTGGGCCTGTCTGTCAGCCAAGAGCTGGTGGCCGCCCAGGGTGGAACGCTGCGCTACCTCCGGGGCGACCCGGGCGCCCGCTTCGAGATCCTGCTCCCGGCCCAGGAGCCCGCATGAGGCCCGCTTCCATCCTCGTGGTCGACGACGACGCGCTGTCCCTCGCCGCACTCACCGACATGTTGCACCGCGCGGGCCACGATCCCGTAGGTGCCGCCTCAGGGGCACAGGCCCTCGAGACCTTCCAGGCCGGCATCTTCGACGCAGTGATCACCGATCTGCGCATGCCCCGCATGGACGGCATGCAACTGCTCCGCAAGCTCCGCACCCGGGACCCCCAGATCCCGGTGATCCTGGTCACCGCCTACGGATCGGTGCAGACCGCGGTCGAAGCCATGAAGGAAGGCGCCTCGGACTACGTGACCAAGCCCTTCTCCTCCCAGGAGATCCTGGCCACCATCGGCCGCCTGGTGGACCTGCAGCGGCTGGAGCACGAAAACCGCGCACTGAAGGAAGAGCTCGAGACCCGCTACGGCTTCGCCGGCATCATCGGGCACAGCGAGCCCATGAAGGCGGTCTTCGACCAGATCCGCACCGCCGCCGACTCCATGGCCACGGTGCTGGTAGAAGGCGAGAGCGGCACCGGCAAAGAGCTGGTGGCCCGCGCCCTGCACTTCAACAGCCGCCGGGCCAAGGGCCCCTTCGTGGCCGTCAGCTGCGCGGCCCTGGCCGAAAACCTGCTCGAGAGCGAGCTGTTCGGCCACGAACGCGGCGCCTTCACCGGCGCTGTGGCCGCCCGGCCCGGACGCGCCGAGCAGGCCCAGGGCGGCACCCTGTTCCTGGACGACGCAGACGACATCCCCCTGAGCGCTCAGGTCAAGCTGCTGCGGCTGCTGCAGGAGCGCACCATCGAGCGCTTGGGCTCCAACCGCTCCCGCAAGGTGGATGTGCGGGTGGTGGTGTCCACCAAGGTCAACCTGCGCCAAGCCGTGGACGAAGGCCTGTTCCGCGAGGACCTCTACTACCGGGTGTCGGTGCTCCCCATCCGCCTGCCACCCCTGAAGGAACGCCGCAGCGACATCGCGCTGCTGTCGCGACACTTTCTGCAGCGCTTCGCCGAACGCGACGGGGGCCCGGTGCTCAAGCTGGACCCCGAGGCAATGGGCTATCTCGAAGCCTACCCCTGGCCCGGCAACGTGCGCGAGCTCGAGAACGTCATGGAGCGGATGTCGCTGACCTGCACCGGCCCAACCTGCAGCTGCGAGAACCTACCCCGGGAGTTCACCACCCCGACAGGCCGCGAGAACAACGCATCCATCGCCTTGGAGCCCCCCCCCGAGGGCTTCGCCATGCTGGACGAGCTCAACCGTATCGAGGCTCGGTACATCCGCTGGGCACTCGAGCGCACCCGGGGCAACAAGTCCAAGGCCGCCCGCCTGCTGCGACTGTCCCGCACCACCCTGGCGGATCACATGAGCCGCCTGGACATCTCCAGCGACCCCTACCAGTAGGCCCCTCCCGCGCGCCTGCCTCGGAGTCACCATGAACGCCTCCCTCCCCTCCCTCATCGCCACCACCACACTGCTGCTCGCCGGCTGCGGTCTCTTCGAAGGGGCCGAAGGTCCCGTGGGCGACGCCGGAGCCCAGGGGCAGGCCGGGGCAGCCTGCTGGGATCTGAATGCAAACGGCGACGCGGATCCCGACAGCGAAGACCTCAACGGCGACGGCTCGGTGGATGTCTACGACTGCCAGGGGCTGGCCAGCGATGGCAGCGACGGCGAAGACGGCGAAGACTGGGCGCCCCCCAGCATGGTGGGGGCCGCGGCCTGCGCCGACTGCCACGACGATCAATACCAGGCCTGGCTGCGCTCGGGCATGGGCAACGCCCTGCTGGCCACCGGCGGGGCCGAACCCACCGAACCATGGGACGGACTGGGCAGCTTCGGCGACTACGCCAGTGAGCCTCCCGACGGCTACACCTGGGCCGACATCAGCTACGTCATCGGCGGCTGGGCCCGCAAGCAGGTCTTCGTGGACGCCGACGGCTGGGTGATCACCGGCGATGACGCGGCCTGGGCCCAGCAGCACGACACATGGATCGACTACGAGGGCAGCTACGCACCTGGCACCCTGGCCTTCGAGTGCGCGCGCTGCCACACCACGGGCTACCGCCCGGAAGGCAACCAGGACGACCTGGCCGGCGCCGTGGGTACGTGGGAATCCGAAGGCATCGGGTGCGAGCGCTGCCACGGCCATGGCAGCCAGCACGTCGAAGACCCCTACATGGTCCCCATGCCCGTGGATCGCTCCGCCGAGCTGTGCGGTGAGTGCCACGTGCGGGGCGCGGTGGGCGAACTCGAGGCCCAGGATGGCTTCCTTCGGGACGCCCAGCAGTGGTCGGAGCTGTTCCAGGGCAAGAAGCACGTGATGGACTGCGCCGACTGCCACAACCCCCACGGTTCTGCCCACTACGACCACAGCAGCGCCAATCCCGACCAGGGGATCCAGGTGGAGTGCGAGTCCTGCCACTTCCAGCAGGCGGCCAACCAGGGTTCCTCCACCATGGCGGGCTACGTCGGCTGTATCGGCTGCCACATGCCCGACGCGGTGGTGGTGGCCCAGGCCGAGCACGCCCTGCAAGGCGACCACCCCGCCCACCTGTTCGCCATCAACATCGACATCGACGAGCCGCAGACCGACGGCGACACCGCCAACCCCTGGGTCTCCATGGACTTCGCCTGCCGCTCCTGCCACAGCGAAGCGGGCCCGTGGACGGCGTACAGCGACGCCGAATTGCTCGACGAAGCCATCGGCTACCACGACTGATCCAGAGCTGCGAGCCAACGCTCGACATCAAGGGACAGCTGCGCCTCGAGTGCGCCCACGGATATCTGACGGGGATCCGCCACTCCTGACGATGGTTCGCCGACGGAGTCCCGACAGAGGCTGAGTGTCGACGAGCACAGATATTGTGCGCTGCACATTCGTCGCGACGAATAATCCAACTGCTTCCTACGCTTTCCGAGCCGTAACACCAAGCCACCTCATGGCCCCGAGCTGGCACGCGTCTTGCTCATAGATGAGACATCGTGTGTCAACACATCACTCCCACCCCTCGAAGAGGCCATCATGAACGCCAAGCTCATTCAACTCTCCTTCGTCACCCTGCTCTGCGGCGGCCTGTTCGCCTGTGAGGGCCCCGCTGGCGCCGATGGCGTCGATGGCGTCGATGGCGTCGCTGGCACCAACGGCGACGACGGCGACGACGGCGTGCGCGGTTCCAGCTGCTGGGACCTCAACGAAGACGGCGTGGCCGACGACAACGAAGACATCAACGGCGACGGCGAAGTCAACATCATGGACTGCCAGACCGCCGACACCGGCGACGGTTTCCCCGTGTGGGTCGGCTCCGAAGCCTGCGCCGAGTGCCACGACGAACATTATCAGAAGTTCATCCGCTCCGGCCATCCCTACAAGCTGGTGGAGACCGGCGGCGTGCAGCCCATTCCCGCCTGGGAATCCGACTTCACCGGCGACTTCGGTCACTACGCCCCCGAACCCCCCGCGGGCTTCGAGTGGAGCGACATCTCCCACGTCATCGGCGGTTGGGGCTGGAAGCAGCGCTTCGTCGACAACGACGGCTACATCATCACGGGCGACGCCGTCCAGTTCAACCTCGTCGATGACAGCATGACCGCCTACCATGCCGACGAAGACCCGGGCACCAAGCCTTACGACTGCGGCACCTGCCACACCTCGGGCTACCGCCCCGAGGGCAACCAGTACGACATGCCCGGCATGATCGGCACCTGGGAGCAGGGCGGCGTGCACTGCGAGGAGTGCCACGGTGAAGGTTCCTTCCACATCGAGGCTCCCTACGACGAGCACATGAAGATCGACCGCACCGCCGACCAGTGCGGCACCTGTCACTACCGCACCTCCCCCGACGTCATCCCCGCCTCGGGCGGCTACGGCAAGCACCACCAGCAGTGGAACGAGATCTTCCACTCCCAGAAGCACTCGATGGACTGCATCGACTGCCACGACCCGCACTCGAGCGCCCACTGGTCCGACGAAGACTACAACCCCAACCAGAGCATCGGGGCCTACTGCGCGGACTGCCACTTCATCGAGGCGGCCAACCAGAAGT
>Ga0307987_1000171_pt1 | contig 40234 bp, 38 predicted proteins | sample EllFjometagen181_FD_203157 | JGI IMG/M metagenome (GOLD analysis project Ga0307987, IMG submission 203157) | Marine microbial communities from Ellis Fjord, Antarctic Ocean - #181 | ecosystem: Environmental > Aquatic > Marine > Unclassified | place: Southern Ocean | collected 2014-10-08 | reverse complement strand
AAAAGCAAAAACAAAAAATAAACCAAACACACTATTTTTATATATATTGATTAAATATAAAAAAGCAATAGAAATAAAAAAAACAAATAAAAAATTTATACCGCGGGCATCAAACTTTATACTCAAAAATGCAATAAAAGCACTAAAAAAAATTGTACTTGATAATAACATATAAGTATTTTTTAATACTTTATTTATATCCAAATAAATATTTTCTCTAGACCTAACAACATATTTTAAATTACTACTCATAAAAAGCTCCACACACTAATTTAAAAATTATCATTTTCATTATAATTTTCATCAGATAAAAACATAGGCTGTAATAAAACTACTAAATCTTTATTACCATCATTAATAACATGTGTTATTAAATCACCACTGATTTCATACCCTTGCTCCATAGCTAAAGCAATTTTATTTTCAAACTCTTCAATGTTCTCATCACTACCTTTTATAATAATACATGGTTTCATATATTCCCCTTTTTATTCAAACTTTTTTTATACAAACAAGACGCTCTTTTTTTGATAAATTAATTAAAAATACACCCTTCGTATTTCTACCTGTACAAGATATTTCATCAACACTTATTCTAGACATTATACCATTTGTCGTAATCAAAAGTAAATCATCACAATTTAAAACCTTTTCTACCTTAACAACATTACCACTTTTAGTGTCAACCCTGATACCTCTAACCCCTTTTCCACCTCTACGAGTTAAAGGATAATCATCAATTTTACTTTTTTTACCGAAACCATATTCTGTTGCAGCAATAATATAACCAATCTTATCTAAAACTACCAATGATACAATATACTCATTTTCACCTAAACGCATACCCATGATACCTTTTGACATTCTACTGGTACATCTTACATCCTCAACTTTAAATCTAATTGCCCTACCAACATTAGAAAATAAAATTATTTCATCTGAAGATTTAACAACTTTAACATCAACTAAAAAATCATTATCCACAAAACTAGTAGCAATAAGACCATTGCTTCTTTGATTCTTAAAAACTATTAATGACACGCGCTTAACCAAACCACTTTTTGTTACCATAAATATATATTTATTCTTTTCATATGATCTAATAAATAAAATAACGTTTACTAATTCATTGCCATCTAAATTTAATAAATTAACAATCGGTACACCTTTTGAAACTCTAGACGATAAAGGAAAATTATATAAATCTATCCAATAAGCTTTTCCAAAATTAGAAAAACATAATAAAACTCCATGAGTATCACATACTAACAAGTTTTGAACAAAATCATTTGGTTTAATAAAAACTGATAATTTTCCCTTTCCACCTCTACGCTGAACCTGATAATTTTTTGACAATTGTGATTTAATATAACCAGATTTAGATAAAGTTATTATTATACTTTCTTTAACAATAAAATCTTTTAATACCATTTTTTTTACATCAGAAAAAATCAATGTACGTCTAGCATCACCGAACTTATCCTTCACAAATAATAATTCATCACGTATAATCTCAACTAATGACTTTTCATTTTCCAGTATAAATTTACACGACATTAATTCATCTAGAACAGATACATATTCCTTATAAATTTTATTTTTTTCCATTTTTATTAAATTGCTCAATCTCAAATCTAAAACTGTTTGAATTTGAATTTTAGATAATTTATATTTATTTAATTTTAAAATGATTGAATTAAATTTTTTATCATCATAAACACCACTAAAATTAGCCACATTCCAAACTTTTTCACATAATTCTTTTTTCAAATTATCCAAACTATCAAAAGCATTAATCAATTTAATAAGAAAATCAGAATTTAATAAAACTACAAACAAACCTTCTAAAATATGTAATTTTTTTTCTAAACTTAAAAATTTAAATCTAACTCTTCTATAAACAATTTCTTTCCTATGATTAATAAAGCATTCAATAAAACCCTTTAAACCCAATAATTTTGGTACATTGTTAACTAATGCAACCATATTTACATTAAATGTATTCTGTAATTTAGTTAAAGAATATAAATTATTAACAATAATATTTGGATTTTTTCCACTATCTACTTCTATAAAAATTCTTAAACCATCTTTATCACTTTCATCTCTAATAAGCCTGATACCATCAATTTTTTTTTCCTTAACCAAAGAAACTACACGCTCTATTAATCTTGCTTTATTAACTTGATATGGTAACTCACTAATTATTATAAAACTTTTACCACTACTATTTAATTCAATATCTACCTTCGCCTTAATGCATATTCTTCCTTTACCAGTCTTATAAGCATCAAGAATACCATCAACACCATAAATAATTCCATATGTAGGAAAATCAGGACCAAAAATATAAGACATTAAACCATCAACACTTATACTAGGATTATCAAGAAAAGCAATACAAGCATTTATAACTTCAGATAAATTATGTGGTGGAATATTTGTTGCCATACCAACAGCAATACCATAAGAACCATTAACTAATAAATTAGGAAACATTGATGGTAAAATTATCGGACATTTTTCTGTATTATCGTAATTAGGAACATAATCAACTGTAGAAAAATCTAAATCAGATAATAAATATTCAGCAATTTCAGACATGCGTATTTCTGTATATCTCATAGCAGCAGCTGAATCGCCATCTATAGAACCAAAATTACCTTGCCCATCTATCAAAGGATAACGCAATACAAATGATTGAGATAACCTAACTATACTATCATAAACAGCAATTTCACCATGTGGATGATATTTACCTATAACATCACCAACTATTCTTGCTGACTTTTTATATCGTTTATTAAAATGATTATCTAACTCTCTCATAACAAATAATGTACGTCTATGAACAGGCTTTAATCCATCACGAACATCAGGTAATGCCCTACCAATAATAACACTAACAGCATAATTCAAATAAGAATTAACCAACTCATCTTCTATAAAAACGCTACTAAAATTATTCATAATAAATATTAACCACTTATAAAATAAAACGCCTTAAATCATCTATATAATCAAAATCCTGTAAATTCTTATAAACATAATTACTATCAATAAAAAACTCACCAAATTTAGAATCACCAGAATCAAATAAAATGTTTTCTAATAATTTTTCAATAATAGTATAAAGTCTTCTAGCACCTATATTTTCAACACTTTGATTCATATTATATGCAATTTGAGCAATAGAACTTATACTATCATCTGAAAATACCAAATTAACACCTTCTACCTTTAATAAATCCTTATATTGCTTAATCAAACTATAATCAGGCTCTAAAAGAATCCTAACAAAGTCGTCCGCTGTTAAAGATGTCAACTTAACACGCACAGGTAATCTTCCTTGCAACTCAGGAATTAAATCAGACGGTTTTGAAATATGAAAAGCACCAGCTGCTATAAATAAAATATGATCAGTTTTAACCATACCATGCTTTGTCATAACATTACTACCATCAATTAATGGAAGTAAATCTCTCTGAACACCTTCACGTGAAATATCAGATGAAACCTTTCTATCAGAACTTTGAACAATTTTATCAATTTCGTCTAAAAAAACTATACCACTATCTTCAACTCGCTTAATACCATCACGGCTTATATCATCCTTAGTCATAAACTTTTCTAATTCTTCATTTTTAAAAATATCTAAAGCTTCCTTAACACAAACTTTGCTTTTTTTCTTCTTAGTTGGAGATATAGACTCTAAAAGACTATTAAATTGATTAGTCATAGTCTCCATGCCAGGTACAGATATCATATCAAAACCTAAATTAGATTGACTAATCTCAATATCAACCATTCTATCATCCAAATCTCCATTTTTTAATTTTTTCTTAAATACATCTCTAACATTTTCACCTGTCATATCATTAAAATAATCACTTTTATTATCTTTTAATAATAAATCTAACAAGTGTTCTTCAGCTAAAATAATTGATTTTGAATTAAATTTAACAACTCTTTCCTCTCTAACCAATTTAATAGAAATATCAACTAAATCTCTAATAATAGATTCAACATCACGACCAACATATCCTATTTCTGTAAATTTCGTAGCCTCTACTTTTAAAAATGGAGCATTATCTAATTTTGCTAAACGTCTAGCTATTTCAGTTTTACCGACTCCTGTAGATCCTATCATTAAAATATTTTTAGGCGTAATCTCATTTTTCATAATACCAGAAACAAATCTGCGACGATGTCTATTTCTTAAAGCTATAGCAACAGCACGTTTTGCAGCAGTTTGCCCAATAATATATTTATTTAACTCTTCAACAATTTCTCTAGGAGTTTTTACAGATAAATTACTTAACATAACATATAACTACCTATTTCAATTAATTCATTTTTATTTCTTTCATTACAATGTTAAAATTCGTATATATACAAATTTCAGCAGCTATATTCAATGACTTATAAACAATATCTTTTGCAGAAAGTTTTGTATGCTTTAATAAAGAAAGTGCAGAAGCATGTGCGTACTGACCTCCAGAACCAATAGCTATAACATCATCTTCCGGTTCAAGAACATCACCATTTCCACTCAATAAAAAAGATTTATTAGAATCTGCTACTATCAATAAAGCTTCAAGACGCCTTAAAACCTTATCAGATCGCCAATACTTGCCAAACTCAACAGCAGATCGTGAAATATTTCCATAATATAACTCTAATTTTTCTTCAAATTTCTCAAATAAGGTAAAAGCATCTGCCGTGCTTCCAGCGAATCCTGCAATCACGGAATCTTTAAACAAAAATCTAACCTTTTTTACACTCTTCTTTAAAATTACATGACCAAAAGTTACCTGGCCATCACCACCCATAACCACATAATCACCCCTTCTAACACATAATATTGTAGTACCACAAAAATTAACCATATAAAACCTCATAAAAAAAATTACAACTTCAGTAAAATTCTCAAAACATTCCAAATTTTATATTGCAAAATCCTTCTATCAACAATAAAATCCAAAAAACCATTATTTAATAAAAACTCACTACTCTGAAATCCAACAGGTAATTCTTCTTTAACAGTTTTTTTTATAACTCTAGGACCAGCAAAACCAATCAATGCTCTGGGTTCAGCAATATTTATATCACCAAGCATAGAAATACTCGCTGATACACCACCCATGCAAGGATTTACCAAAATAGATAAATAAGGTAACTTATATATTTTCAAACGATTAATAACACATGAAACTTTGGACATTTGCATCAAAGAAATTAATGATTCTTGCATTCTTGCACCCCCGCTAGAAGAAAAACATACAATAGGCAGCTTGTATTTTAAACAAAAAGAAATAGCAGATGTAAATTTTTCTCCTACAACACGACCCATAGATCCACCAATAAAACCAAATTCAAAAACACAAATAACAATATTCAAACCATTCAATTCACCTTTGAAAACTAATAATGCTTCAGTTTCAGATGAACTCATTTGAGCATCAACTAACCTAGAATAATAATATTTTGTATCAAAAAAATTTAAAAAATCAACAGGTAAATAACTATCATATAATTCAAAAAAACTACCATTAAAAAAAAATTTAACTCTATGCCTAGATGAAACATTAAAATGAAAACCACATTTATAACAAACAAGAAAATTTTTTAACATTTTCTTTACAAAAATAAATGACAGACAAGATTTACACCTTTGCCACATATCATTTCTAAAAAACAACCTATTTTTATAATAAAAAGTTTTAGACCCGATAAATAATACTCTATTTAACCAATTAACATACATAACAAAAAACTAAATAAACATAGAATTGATTACACAACGTTTTAAATGTAAAATATAACAAATAAAAAAAAAAGATAAAATATGAAATTCAATAATATTAAAATAAACAATAATGACATCAATCAACGATTAGATAATTTCATAATAAAAAACACACAGAACCTACCAATAAAACACATTCATAAAAAAATAAGAAAAAAATACATACTAATAAATAAAAAAAAAACTTCATAAATACAAATTAAAAAAAAATGATATAGTAAATATAGATGAAACAATAAATATAAAAAATAAAACAACGAAAAACATAACAAATAAAAGTATAACAAAAAAAAATATAATAATTGAAACTCAAAACTTTATTATACTAAATAAACCAATAAATATATCAGTTCACAATGGATCAAAAACAAAAAACAATATAATAAATGATATAAAAAGCATACCAAAATATAAAACAACATATATTGAATTAGCACACAGACTAGACAAAAATACATCCGGATGTATTGTTATAACAAAACAGAAAAAATTCTTAATAGAATTCCAAAAATTACTTATTAATAGAAAAATAAAAAAAGAATATCACGCCTTTGTTAAAGGAAAAACAAAAATAAAATTTAGTACAAATTTAAAACAAAATATATTGTATAACTATAATAAAAAAATTAAAAAAAATTTAAAACAAACAATAAATCAATATCAATTAATAAAAAAATATTCCAAACATTCATTAATTAAAATATATCTAATAACAGGGAAAAAACACCAAATAAGAATTCATTTAACACATATAGGACACCCAATAATGTATGATCAAAAATACGGGAATAAATTAATAAATGAAAAAAATTCAAATATACTTTTACATTCAAAATCAATAAAATTCAAATGTCCAATAAGTAAAAAAAAACTACACATAAAAGCACAATATCATACAAATTTTAAAATTTTTATAAGACAATTAAAAGGAGAAAATTAAAAATGACATCAAATAAAAATAATTGGGAACAAAATACAATAAATAATTTAATTTTTCAAAACTTAATAGAAAAAAAACGCACGCGACGATGGAATATATTTTTTAAATTAATATTTTTAATATTAATTATTAGTATTATATTTTCAATAATTGGACTAAAAGAAAACAAAATATATCAAAATAAAAATATTGATCATGTTGCAATTATTGAAATAAATGGAACAATTTCAGAAAAAAATAAAACAAATGCAAATAATATAATAAACATATTAAATGAAGCTTTCAATAATAAAAATTCTAAAGCAATAATATTAAAAATTAATAGTCCAGGTGGAACACCTGTACAATCAAATATAATACATAACCATATAAAACGATTAAGAAATTTAAATACAAATAAACCAATTTTTTCTGTTATAGAAGATATAGGAACATCGGGAGCATATTTAATTGCAGTTGCAACAGAAAAAATATATTGTGATCCATCTAGCATAATTGGTTCTATTGGTGTAACATTAAACTCATTTGGATTTGTAGAAGCTATTAATAAATTAGGAATTGAAAGACGTCTTTACAAATCAGGCAAATATAAAGCAATAATGGACCCCTTTTTAGAAAAAAATATAGATGAAGACAAAATAATACAACATAATTTAAATATCATACATAAAAATTTTATAAATATTGTAAAAAAAAATAGAATGAACATAAAAACAAATAATTCTGATATTTTTACAGGAAAATTTTGGATCGGGACAGATGCTTTAGATATCGGCTTAGTGGATGGTTTTTATGATATATACACATTATCCTCTGATATAATAAAAATAAATACAATAGTCGACTACAATTCAAATTTAAATATATTTAATATATTTAAAAAATAAAAATTTAAAAAGGAAAAACAATGGCTGTTCAAAAAAGTAAAAAAAGCAAATCAAAAAGAAATAAAAGAAGAAGCTCAAATACACAATTTAAAATACCAACATTATCTATAGATAAAGAAACAGGTGAAACACATATAAGACACTTTATTACAAAAAATGGATACTATAAAGGAAAACAAATAATTAAAAATACTAAAAAAAAGAAAAAAAAATCAGAACAAACAGAAAATAACTAAAAATAAATTACAAAAATATGACTAAACTAATATTTTTATTTCCAGGACAAGGATCTCAAAATAAAAAAATGATACTAAATTTATACAAAAAATTTAATATAATTAAAAATACAATAAAATATGGATCAAAAATATTAAAATATGACATCTTAAATACAATAAAAAATAATACAAAATTAAACAATACTATTTATACACAACCAATACTTTTAATAATAAATACAGCCATTTGGCGATTATGGACACAAAAAAATGGAATCATTCCAAAAATTTTTGCTGGTCATAGTTTAGGTGAATATAACTCTTTAATATGCAATAACAATATAACTCTAAAACAAGGAATAAAACTCATACAAAAAAGAGCAAATCTAATGATGAGTGCATCTAATAATTCAAAAATGAAAATGATGTCTATTTTAGGAATAAATTACAAAAAAGTAAAAGAACTATACTTAAAAATTAAAAAAAAATACTATATAGAAATAAGTAATATTAACTCAAAAAAACAAATAATCATATCAATTAAAAACAAACATATAAATTTAATAAAAAATATATTCGAAAATAACAATGCAAAATGTTTTTTATTAAAAGTAAATATTGCATCACACTGCAATATAATGTTTAATATATCAAAAGATTTTAAAAATTTTTTAAAAATAATAAAATATAAAAAAAATACAAATAATATCATACATAATTTAAATATAAATTATTGCCAAAAAAAATATAATATAAATAATATATTAACCAAACATCTATACAAAAAAGTAAAATGGATAGAAACTATAAAATATTTAGAATTTACAGGAATTAAAAATTTAATAGAATGTGGACCAAATAAAATTTTAAAAAATTTAACAAGACGAATGACAAAACTTTCTTGTAAAAGTATAAACAATTATGATGAATTTAAAAAAAATTTACAAAAAAATTAAAATTATAAAAAAAATAGCATTAATAACAGGTGGAAACAGAGGAATAGGAAAACAAATATCACTAAATATAAAAAAAATAACTTATATAACCATAACCACAACATCCAAAAAAAAAAATTCAAAAAAATTGAACGCATACTTAGAAAAAAGAAATATTAAAAACATCATAACATTAACATTAAATCTAAAAAATAATAAAATAATAGAAAATATAACAAAATATATAATAAAAAAAATTAGTGCACCATTAATAATAATAAATAATGCAGGAATAACATCAGACAATATAATATTAAAAATGACAAATCAAAATTGGAATAAAGTAATAAATGTAAATTTAAATGCAACATACCATATAATAAAAAACTTTTTACCAAAAATGATATCATCAAAATGGGGTAGAATAATAAATATTAGTTCCATTATAGCGAATACAGGAAATATTGGACAAGCAAACTATGCAGCATCAAAAGCTGGAATCATTGGTTTATCCAAATCATTAGCAATAGAAGTAGCAAAAAAAGGAATAACAGTAAATGTAATATCACCTGGTTTTATAAAAACAAGTATGACAAAATATATAAATGATGAAAATATAAAAATGTTAATACCAATAAATAAATTTGGTAAAACAAAAAATATTGCATATATCGTTAAATTATTAATATCATATAACGCGTCATATATAACAGGTGAAACAATTAATATCAATGGAGGTCTGTACATGAAATAATTAGATTGATAACATTAATTATAATAATAACAATAACTAGGAAATACCAATGACTGACATATTTGACAGAATAAAAAAAATTATAGCAGAACATTTAGATGTAGAAGAATCAAAAATTGTATTAGATGCATCACTTACTGATGATTTAGGCGCAGACTCATTTGATACAGTTGAACTAATAATGGCTTTAGAAGAACAATTTGAAATAGAAATATCTGACGAAGAAGCACAAGAAATACTAACTGTAAAACATGCTGTAGATTTTGTAAATAAAAAAATAGCGAAAAAAGAAGAATTATAAAAGTATGAAAAAAAGGGTAGTTGTAACCGGGTTAGGAGTAATTTCATCATTAGGTAATAATATAAAAGATACATGGGAAAATATAAAAAAAGGTAAAATTGGAATATATGAAATAAATCATTTTGATACATCAAAATATGAAACTAAAATTGCTGGAACAGTTAAAAATTTTTGTATAAATGATTTTATACAAAAAAAGCTTGTTAAAAAATTTGATCCCTTTATACAATATGGTCTAGCAGCAGGAATACAAGCAATTGAAGATGCAGGAATTAATAATAATAAAATTAATAAAGATAAAGTAGGTATAATTATAGGTTCTGGTATAGGTGGATTAACATCTATGGAGAAAAACCATAAAGCTTTAATAAAATATGGACCAAATAAAATACAACCTATGTTTATACCAAACTGTATAATCAATACTGTATCAGGATATTTATCCATAATATATAATTTTACCGGTCCAAATATAGCAATTTCAAATGCATGTGCAACTGGAGGACATGCAATATGTATAGGAAAACAACTTATAAGTGAAAATAAAGCAAAAATAATAATTGCGGGTGGTACAGAAAATGCAAGCACACCTTTAGCGATAAGCGGTTTTTCATCTATCAAAGCTTTATCAAAAAATAAAAACCCAAAAACAGCAAGCAGGCCATGGGATATAAATAGAGATGGATTTGTTATAAGTGATGGTGCTGCCTGTATAGTGTTAGAAGAATATGAGCATGCTTTAAAAAGAAATAGTAATATATATGCAGAAATTGTTGGCACAAGTATGAATAGCGATGCATATCATATTATAAGCCCACATCCAAAAGGTACTGGCACATACAAATGTATGAAAAATGCATTAAAAGATGCTAAAATCAAAACACATGATTTGGATTATATCAATGCTCATGCTACCTCTACAAAGCAAGGTGATATAAGCGAAGGACTCGCGATAACAAATTTACTAAAAAAAGAAAAAAAAAATATAATTGTAAGCTCAACAAAATCAATGACTGGTCATATGCTTGGTGCTTCAGGATCAATAGAAACAATATTCACAATACTATCACTAAAAGAACAAATAATAATAGCAAATAAAAACTTAAACAATATAGATCCTGAATGCATAAAACTTAATCTTATAACAAAAAATCAAAAAAAAAATATACAATATGCAATGTCAAACTCATTTGGATTTGGTGGAACAAACTCTAGTATAATAATAAAAAAACTATAAAAATAAATCAGAAAACTTATTTATTTTTTTAGATTTAGCATCTAAACTAACATGTTCATCATTAAAAACACGATGTTTTACACATCTAAAAATACCAACTGGAAATGGAATATCACTATAAGATAATTTTGACAACATCAATTGTAAAATATTAATATCAGTCGTATCATGAATAGGTAAATTATAGTTTACATCGTCATTTTGACATACTTCAAAATCCATCTTTTTTGAAAGACCTAAACTAAGAGAATTTTCCTTGCCAAAAACAAGTTTTTCACCATTTTTAAGATATAATAAACGATCATACTTTGTTTCAACATCTACAAGCTTTGAATAGACAGCATTGTTAAAAATATTACAATTTTGTAAAACTTCAATAAATGATGTACCTTGATGATTCATAGCATCTACAATAACAGATCTTAAGTTTTTTGCATCACTATCAATAGCTCTAGCAACAAAAGAACATCCAGCACTTAAAACCATTAATAATGGATTAATTGGATTTTCTATAGAACCGTATGGAGATGATTTAGACACAAAACCACGATCCGATGTTGGTGAGTATTGTCCTTTTGTCAAAGCATAAACCTTATTATTTATAAACAATACATTTACATTGATATTTCGTCTAACCATATGTAAAATATGACTTAAACCAATACTAAAACCATCACCATCTCCAACAACAAGCCAAATAATTAAATCAGATCTAACTGACCTGAGACCAGTTACAACAGATGGAGCTCTTCCATGTAATGTATGAAATCCATACGTATTTATATAATAAGGAAATCTTCCAGAACATCCAATGCCAGACACAAAAACAACTTTTTCACTAGGAATTCCAAGCGAATGCATAGTTTTTTGCATGGATCTTAATATAGCATAATTTCCACAACCTGGACACCACTTTACTTCTCTACAAGACTCAAACAAATTAATATTCTTTTTCATAATATAATCAAATTTTTCTTAAAATATCACATTTTAAACCATTAAATTCAAAAGGCCTACCTGTAACTTGATTTATAGAAATAACATCAATCAAATACTTTGAACGTAAAATAAAAGCCAGTTGACCTAAATTTTCTTCAACAACTAAAATTTTTCTAAAAGAAGCAAGGATACCATTTAAATCATTAGGTAATGGATTTAAATAACGCAAACATAGTAATGAGATAGAAGACGTTTTAACTATATCATTATAGACACTTCTGACCATTCCATATGCGCTACCCCAAGTAATCACTAACACGTCACCATTTTTTTTACCAATAATATTAAGTGGAAAAAATTTACTAGCGATTGAATTAAATTTATTATGTCGCTTTTTTATCATCTTAAAATGATTTTCAGAATCATGAGATACATTTCCAGTATTAATATCTCGTTCCAAACCACCTATAGAACATTTATAACCACTTTTGCCGGGTACAATCCAATTTTTTTCAATACATCCATCATCATCACATTCCTCATTCAATCTCGTTTTCTTAAAATCTAAAAATTTAAAATTAAATTTATTTTTAACATCATCTATACTTGGCACATTCCATATTTCTGAACTGTTTGCTAAATTACCATCAGATAAAATAATAACAGGACCTAAATAAAAAATTGATAAAGCAAAACCCTCAATAATAGTCCAAAAACAATCAACCGGAGACTTTGGAGCTAAAACAATAGCATGAGCTTCGCCATGCCTACCAAAAATTGCAGACAATAAATCAGTTTGCTCTGACTTGGTTGGAATACCAGTTGATGGCCCTGAACGTTGAACATTTAATAACACAACTGGTAATTCAGACATTATAGATAAACCCAATCCTTCTTGCATTAAATCCAAACCTGGACCACTAGTACAAGTAAATGATAAAGCACCACCATAAGATGCTCCAATAACAGCATTTATCGCAGCTATTTCATCTTCCAATTGTAAAATTTTCATATTATTAGAAAAATAACATGATAATTCATGTAACACATCAGATGAAGGCGTTATAGGATAATTGGCTGAAAATAAAGGCATATCCATTAACACGGAACTAGCCATAGCACCAATTGAAAAAGCTTTATTACCAGAAATTTTTATAACATTACCATCATCATATAAACCACTCGGTGGTATACACGTTTGTGTCTGAAAGAGTTCTAAATTATCACCATAATTATAACCAGACTGTAAAACTTTTTTATTAGCAATAAAAATATCACCAGAACCAAATTTTTTACTTAACCAAGAAATAATACTATCAAGTTTACGATCATATAACCAACACACTAAACCCAAAACAAAAAAGTTCTTACATCGTTTTGCTTTAGATACAATAGGAATTATATCTTTAACGCAATCATAAGTTAATTTTGTTATAGGGGCTTTTATCAATTTAAAAGAATCTAATGATCCATCAAATATAGGATTTTCAGCAAACGAAGCCTTTTTTAAATTTTTATCATTAAAAGAATCTAAATCAATAATTAAAATACCATTTTTTTTTAGAAATGAAATATTGTTTTTCAAAGCAGCTGGATTAAAAGCTACTAATAAATCAACTTTATCTTCGACAGCATATAGCTTTTCACTTGATATTGAAACCTGAAAGCCTGATACGCCTGACAAAGATCCAGCTGGAGCTCGTATTTCTGATGGAAAATCAACAAATGTATAAATATCATTACCTGACATAACAACGCTAGAATCAGATATTTGATTTCCAATTAACTGAATTCCATCACCAGAATCACCAACAAACCTAATTACTATTTTATCAACCTGAATTTTATTCATACCACGCAAAAAAACATATTGTTAGTTCATTATAATAAAAAAATATAGTATAATCAAATAACAATAAAATAAAACAAATATAGAGAAAAACATGTCCGAAAAAAATAAAAAAATAGATCAAAAAGAAATAATTATAACAAAAAAAGATTTACCACTATCATGTCCCATGAAACAATCATGGGACGGACATCCTAAAATATATTTAAATATAACAGAAAAAAAACATATTACATGCCCATATTGTGGTATAAAATATAAATTAGAAATTAAATAAATTTAATATTTTCTATTTATAATAAAATCTATTAAAGATAAAGCCATTTGAGTATATTCTGTACTTTTTATACTCGATATGGCTTTTTTTGCTAAATCTGCATGTTTTTTTGCCAGCAAAAATGTATAATCAAGCGAACCAGAATCAAAAATATATTCTCTTATCTTAAAAAGATCTTTTTTACTATAACCATCTGTAATCATATCAATAATAAGATTTTTCTTACTTTTATCATTCAACATTAAATAAATTAAAGGTAAAGTAAATGTGCCACTAAAAATATCATCACCAACATTCTTACCAAAAATATCATCATCCGATGAATAATCTAACATATCATCAATTAATTGATATGCAATACCCAAATGCATACCATAATCAGATGCAGCTTTAAACATATCTGAATCTAAATTAAATAACATAGGAACCACAGATGCTGAAGCAGAAAACAATTGTGCAGTTTTTGCCTTTATTATATCAAAATAATCACTTTCTTTTATATCAAAATTTCTTTTATGAAACAGTTGATTCACTTCACCTTCAGACATTATATTTGTAGTACCAGCCATAAGCTTTAAAATATTAATATTATCTGTAGAAACCATCATCTGAAATGAACGTGTATACAAAAAATCACCAACAAGAATCGCCTCTTTATTCCCCCAAACTTTATTCACACTTAACTTATTACGCCGTTTTTCAGATAAATCTACAACATCATCATGTAATAACGTTGCAGTATGTATTAATTCCATTACACCGGACATCAAAATAATATTATCATTAGAATAATCAAAAATTTTACTAAATAAAATAGTCATTAATGGTCGTACTCGTTTTCCACCATAACAGACAATATATTTACCAATATCATCTATCAAACTCACATTAGATTTCAAATTATTAATAATAACATCATCAACTAAAGACAACTCTGTTTTAAATTTATCTCTCATATCATCAAATTTCATAATAAAAACCAAAAATAAAATAACAATACTATTACTTGTAGTTTTCTAATAAAAATTATAAACTTTCAAAATAACACTTTAATAATAAATAAAATGAATAAAAATTTACAATCACTAAAAAACAATAATAAAGATTTAAATTTTTATATCAAAAATATTAAAAATATACCATCACTATCAAAAGATGAGGAATATATTTTAACAAAAAAATTTAAAGAAAAAAATGACATAAATGCTGCAAAAAAATTAATAGAATCAAATTTAAATTATGTAATTAAAATAGCAAAAAATTATACTGGATATGGCATAATGATAAAAGACTTAATACACGAAGGTGTTATTGGTTTAATAAAAGCAGTAAAAAAATTCGACCCAGAAAAAAAAATCAGACTAATTTCTTTTGCTATTTTTTGGATTAAATCTGAAATACATGAATATATAATAAAAAACTTACGTATAGTCAAAATTGCAACTACAAAAGCACAAAAAAAATTATTTTTTAATCTAAAAAAAATAAAAAAAATTGGTTGGCTAAATAAAAATGAAAAACAAACTATATCAAATTTATTCAATATAAAAAAAAATGAAATAGAATATATGGAATTAAAATTAAACAAAAAAGATATATCATTAGAAAATATAGAAGACACTGAAAAAGATAATACAAACAAAACAAAAACAATAATACAAAACATCCACCATAAAAACAATGATCCGTCACTAATAATAGAAAAAAATAATTGGAATATATACACATCTAACAACCTTAAAACAGCTTTAAATAAATTAGACGAAAGAAGCAAAAAAATTTTAAAAGAACGATGGCTGTATAAAAAAAAAAATACACTAAAAAATTTAGCTAAAATATACAATGTTTCATCAGAAAGAATCAGACAACTAGAAAATAATGCAATAAAAAAATTAAAAAATTTAATAAAATTAGAAAAATAAAAACAACTTAAACCCAAAAATACATATTTATAAAAAAATATATGAACATTAATGATCTAAAGACAAAAACAACATCAGAACTTCTCAATATAGCAAAAAAATTAAATATTAATGATATTGGCAGAACTAGAAAACAAGAAATAATATTTGCTATATTAAATGAAAAAGCAAAAAAAGGCGAAAACATATTTGGAAAAGGTGTACTAGAAATATTGCAAGATGGATTTGGCTTTTTAAGAACACCTGACAGTTCATATTTAGCTGGGCCAGATGATATTTATGTTTCACCAAATCAAATAAGACGTTTTAATTTAAGAACTGGAGATGAACTAAAAGGCAAAATAAGACCACCAAGAGACGGTGAACGTTATTTTGCACTATTAAAAGTGGATGAAATAAATAATGAAATACCAGAAATAGCAAAAAATAAAATAGTTTTCGAAAATTTAACACCACTACACGTTTGCAATAGATTTATTTTAGAAACAGGCAATGGTACAACCGAAGATATAACATCAAGAATAATAGATATTGCAATACCAATTGGTAAAGGACAACGTGCTTTATTAGTATCACCACCAAAAGCAGGCAAAACGGTCATGTTGCAAAATATAGCATCATCACTAACAGTAAATCATAAAAATAGTTATTTGATTGTACTATTAATAGATGAAAGACCAGAAGAAGTCACAGAAATGTCAAGATCAGTTAAAGGTGAAGTTATAGCAAGCACATTTGATGAACCAGCAAGCAGACATATTCAAGTAGCAGAAATGGTGATTGAAAAAGCTAAGCGTCTAGTTGAACATAAACGTGATGTTGTAATATTATTAGATTCAATAACACGATTGGCAAGAGCATATAACACTGTAGCACCCTCTTCTGGAAAAGTTTTAACAGGTGGTGTAGATGCAAATGCATTACAAAGACCAAAAAGATTTTTTGGTGCTGCAAGAAATATCGAAGAAGGAGGCAGTTTAACCATTATAGCGACAGCATTAATTGAGACAGGATCAAAAATGGATGAAGTGATATTTGAAGAATTTAAAGGGACTGGAAATTCTGAAATACATCTAGATAGAAAAATATCAGAAAAAAGAATTTATCCATCAATTAACATAATAAAATCAGGCACACGTAGAGAAGAGCTTTTAATAAATTCAAATGATTTACAAAAAATATGGTTGCTAAGAAAAATATTACATCCTATGGATGATATTGAAGCAATGGAATTTTTTATAAAACATTTAAAAAATTCAAAAACTAATGAATTATTTTTTGAATCAATGAAATCAAAAATAAACTAAAAATAAAAATATGTTGTACAACTTTATAATTAAAAATTTAACTTTAAGTGTAATACTTTTAACATCAATTACAATACTTATAATATTTGAACTAAATGAATTCATACAATCTAAAAATAGTATAAACCCAGAAAAAGCAATAGACTTAATAAATCATCAAAATGCAATAATAATTGATATAAGAAATGAAAATGAATTTAAACAATGTCATGTTATTAACTCGGTTAACATACCATACAATAAATTAATAACATATAAAAACATACTAAAAAAATACAAAAAAAAAATCATAATAATAATGCACAATAAAAACAACCTCGCGCAAAAAGCAATAAAACAACTTAAAAATAATGAACTTAATGAAATTTTATATATAAATGACGGAATAAATGCTTGGAACAAAAACAACTTACCTACAAATAAAAAATGAAAATTAAAATATATATTATAGAAAATTGTTTATATTGCACATTATCAATACAACTTCTAAAAGAAAAAAAAATACAATATAATAAAGAAAATCTAAAAGAAAATACACAAATATTCGATCATGTGATAAAAACATATAATCATAAAACAGCACCATTAATATTTATTAATGAAAAATTTATCGGCGGATATAACGAGCTTAAAAAAATATTAAACTAAAAATAACTATAAAACATTATAAAATGATTTATATTTAGATAACAAAACCTTCCCTATATTTGGCAAAGATCGTATAACACACACACCCTTATCATTCAAAGCTTTGATTTTAGATTCAGCATCACCACCATGTTTTGAAATTATAGCTCCTGCATGACCCATTCTTTTACCAACTGGAGCATTAACACCAGAAATATAAGCTACAACTGGTTTTCTAATATTTAACGATATAAAATCAGCAGCTTTTTCCTCAGCTGATCCACCTATTTCTCCTATGAGTAATATAATTTTAGTATTAATATCTTTTTCAAAAAAACTTAACATATCTGAAAAACCAAGCCCGATTATAGGATCACCACCAATACCAACACTCATACTCTGTCCAAGACCACATAATGTTGTCTGATTTATAGCCTCATATGTTAAAGTTCCAGAACGTGATACTATACCAACGCTACCAGACTTATGAATGTCACACGGCATAATACCCATACGACAAATACCGGGAATAACAAATCCAGGTGAATTTGGACCTATAAAAAAAACATTATGTTCTGATACAACACGCTTTACATAAAGCATATCTAAAATAGGTATTCCTTCCGTTATACAGACTATCAATTTTATACCAGAACCTATAGCTTCCAAAATAGAATCCTTGCAAAATTTCGCAGGAACAAAAATAATACTGGCATTAGCCGATGTAGATAAAACAGCATCTTTAACTGTATTAAAAACAGGCAAACCCAAATGAACACTTCCACCTTTTCCAGGTGTTACACCACCAACAATATTTGTTCCATAATCAATAGATAGCTTAGAATGATAAGTTCCACTATTTCCGGTAAATCCTTGACAAATAACCCTTGCTTCATTTTCTAAAAAAAAATTCATATGTTCCCCTTAGATAAATCAATTACTTTTTTAGTTGCAACTAAAAAATCAGATTCTGTCTTAATATTTAAACCTGACTTATTAATAATAATCAACGCTTCACTTGACATATTACCAGACAATCTTACAACAATTGGAACAGAAACATTTAACCTACTAAAAGACTTAACTAAACTATTCGCAATTAAATCACATCGCACAATACCACCAAAAATGTTTATTAAAATACATTTAACACTTTTATTTAACAAGATAATCCTAATTGCTTGAAAAACTCTCTCTTCAGTAGCATCACCGCCTATATCTAAAAAATTTGCCGGAGAACCATCATTCAATTTAATCAAATCCATAGTAGCCATTGCTAATCCAGCCCCATTAACCAAGCAACCTATATTACCATCCAATGAAATATAACTTAAATTATATTTTTTTGCTTCATTTTCAATTACATTTTCCTGCCTAAAATCAAATAACTCTTTCATTGTGTTATTTCTATAAAATGAATTATCATCCACTTCTACTTTAGCATCCAAGCAAAAAAACTTATCATTACAAATAATAAGTGGATTAACTTCAAGCAATAATAAATCATACTTTAAAAAAATACTCAAAAACCCAACAAATAAATTTTTAATATCACTAAAATATTTAACATCTAATTTTAAAAAAAATATAATCTCCCTTATCTGATAATCGCAAATACCAATTAACAAATTGACATTGACATCTAAAAACTGCGTACAACCAAGTTCTTCAATTCCAGAACCACCTGAAAATGATATCAAAAATTTCAACTGCTCACTATTTCTATCAAAAAACAACGAAACATAATATTCAATTTTAATATCCAATCTCTCTTCTATTAAAATTTCATTAACAACTTTACCTTCTAATCCAGTCTGATCTGTAACTAACACTTTACCTAATAATTTGTTTACAGCACTATGTAATTCATCATAATTTTTATTTACAAATATTACACCGCCATACTTATACTTAGAACCAGAATGAATTTGTGCCTTTAAAACTAAATCTGTTCCACTAAAAAACTTCAAAACAGACGCAATATCTTTAACATCTTTTAATAAAAATGATTTTGGAACCAAAATACCATTTTCCTTAAATATATTTTTAGCCTGAAATTCATGTAAATACATAAAAAAAACCTAACTATCTATAATAGATAAATAATTATATAATATAAACATACGTATATTAATAGAATTTAAATATAAAATGAAAAAAATATTAAAAAAACAAAACAAATCAAGAAAACTCATACTACAAGGAATGTATAGTTGGGAATTTACAAAAAATAATACCGAAGAAATTGAAAATCAAATAATAAAAAACCAAAATAAAAATAAAATAGATTTGATATATATAAAAAAATTATTGAATCACATACCAAAAAAATCAAAAATTTTAAATTATATTCTAAAATATAATATAGAAAAAAATACAACAATCAACATAATAGAAATAATAATAATAAAAATAGCATTATTCGAAATTTTTTTTCTACAAACAATGACACCTAAAATAACAATAAATGAATCACTAGAACTATCAAAAAAATTTTGCTCCAAAAATAGTCACATGTTAATTAATAAAATATTAAATAACATAATTAAAGGATATATATATAATAACAATCTATTAAATTAAACCTATTGATCGTCTATATCATCTAAAATCTTAATATTATGTCCATCTGAGATTTCCTTTAAAGCTGTCACAGTAGGTTTATCATCATGTAATTCTATAAAAGGTTTAACCTTATTTAATATGAGATTTCTAGCTCTATCAGAAGCTATTAACACTAACTCAAATTTATTATTAACACGTTCAATACATTTTTCTATATTTAATTTACACATAATTATAATTATCCAAACATTTAAACAACTTTAGAAAAATATTCACCTAAATTAAATGATAATTTTTTAAAACCATATTTTTTATTAGAAGAAATAACAAAAATAAAGTCACACTCATATCTTTTTAATAAAAACTTTAAAAAAGAAAAAAAATATACATTTCTAACTAAATCACATTTGCTTAATATAAACCATTTTTTCTTTTTTAAAAAAGAAGTATCAAATTTTTTTAATTCATTATTTATAATAAAAGTTTCACTAAAAAATATATATTTATTATAAATAATAGACAAATCAATAAAATGTAATAATAGTTTAGTTTTTAATAAGTGTTTTAAAAAATTAAATCCTAACCCTAAACCATCAGATGAAAAAGAAATAATTCCGGGAAGATCTGATAAAACTATACTTCTATTATTATAATTCCTTAATATACCTAAAATTGGCACTAACGTCGTAAACTTATAATCACCAACTTTAGAATAAACATTAGATATTTCATTAATAAAAGATGATTTACCAACATTTGGAAAACCAAGTAAACCAATATCAGATAATAAATTTAACTCTAAATGCAAAAATCTTAACACTGATTCACTACCACGCTTTAACCGACCTACATCCCAAAAAGATCGCTTTAAATATGCATTTCCATAACCCGGACGACCACTAGAAGCAATTAATAATTTATCTCCATGCGAAACAAGCTCCCCTAAAAATACATTACGCTCACCATCATATACTATAGTTCCAATAGGAACTTTAATAAACAAATCATTACCAGTTCTACCAGTTCTTTTATTTCTTTGTCCATTTATCCCATTTTCAGCCTTATAAATAGACATAAATTTTAGATTATAAAACGTAAAAACATTATTATCACAAATAAGATAAATGCTACCGCCTCTACCACCATTACCACCATCAGGAGTTTTTCTATTTGAAAAACTAAACAAGCCATCTCCACTTTGTCCAGATGAGACATAAATATTTATTTCATCAATAAATTTCATAAAACTAATGACTAATTACACTAACAAAAGATGATTTTTTTTTACCTTTTACTTCAAATTTAACATAACCATCCTGTAATGCGAATAAAGTATGATCTTTACCAATGCCAACATTTATTCCTGCATGATACTTTGTACCTCTCTGTCTAATTATAATATTACCACCTTTAACAAATTCGCCACCAAAACATTTAACACCTAATCTTTTAGAATGCGAATCACGACCATTTCTGGAACTACCTCCAGCTTTTTTCTGAGCCATATAACCTCCAAAACATAAAAAAAAACATTATTTTCACTTATTTTCAAAAGAAATAATTTCTAATAATGTATAACGTTGTCTATGACCAATCTTTCTTACATAATTTTTACGTCGTTTAAATTTCAATATCACCTTTTTTTTACCCTTTATATGTGAAACAACCTTAGAAACAACCTTTTTATCTGATATAAAAGGATCACCAACTACTACAGTAACACCATCATCTAAAAGCAAAATTTTATCAAAACACAATACTTCACCAATATCAATATTTAAACAATCAACCTGTAACAACAAACCTTGTTTTACTAGATATTGTTTATTCCTATCTAAAATAATAGCATGCATAAATAAATCCTTAAAAATTAAAAATAAAAAATAAAATAACATTATCAAATCAATAAATAAAAAAGTATTAACTTATAACCTTAACCCTCTTCTCTTACAAGATACCTTAAAACAATTTTTTAAAAACCACTTTTCATCATTATTTTTAAAATTAACTAATTCTTTATAAAGATTATCTAATTCAAAAGAATAACATGGAGACTTTACATGAATACATTTAACAAAAATTTTAATGACAGAAATATCAAAACGATTTAAAGAAAAATGACTAATGAAACTATTGCCTAAAAATTTCAAAAAATTATTAAAAAGCTTATCCCAATTTATAAGAAAATTATATAAAACATCTGGAACTGAATAAATCAAAATAGATCCATCTTTAAAACATTCAAAATCAAAACCATAAGCAACAAAAAACTTTTTATACAAATTAAATGAATCAATTTGATCAGACATTAAAAATTTATAAACACTAATTTTTCTACCAAATAACTTTCCTCTTTTTAAAAATTGTTGAACACACACATTAGTCAAAATTTTACTTCTAAGATTTTTTAAACCAACGATATAAACACTACCATTTAATTCAAAAAATAAAAACATATTATCTAATACAGTTAAAACTTTATCACTGTGTAAAAATAATTTTTTTTCAGACAAACCAACATTCATAAGAAAATAATTATAATTAGAATCAATATCACTATCACCAACACAATTTATCTTTGTATTAAAAAAAACTTTATTATCTTCTAAAACTTTAGATAAACAATTAGATATAAAAGAATACAAACCAGAAAATTTAAACATTATATCCAATTTTTTTGGATTCAAATTAATATTAAAAGAACTAGGATCTAAATATAAATATAAACAATAATAAAGCGTATCTAAACCTGAAATATAATCTTTAGAAACCCTGCTTATGGTATCATAAATCAATTTATCATTAACAAATCTATCATTAACAAAAAAAAACTTAAAATTTAAAGCACTTTTTTTTCGTTTGCCAACCGAAATAAAACCACGAATTTCCATATCATCAATTTTAAAATTAACATCAAAAGATTTTTCAAAAAAACACTTTTCACCAAGCATTTCAATACGTTTTACCTTGGAATAATGATCAAAACATGGTGGTAAGTTTTTATACTCAACCCCATCCTTAAACAATATAAAGTGAACATTAAATTTGGACAAAGCAATAACTTTAAACATGAAATATATATCATAAAATGTATCAGTGTTTGTAAAAAAAAAAGAATCACTATAAAAAGATAAATTTCTTGCAGTAACAGTTGTTCCATTAATACATGAACTTGGTTCTAAATTGCTCTTACCAGAAGACTTATCAAAAAAAATTTTCCATGCAATATCTTGATCATATGGTTTAGAACTTATTTCTAAATCAGAAATAGACTGTATAGCAAACAAAGCTTCACCTCTAAAACCATATGTACGAATATTATTTAAATCATTTAACGAACAAATTCTATTTGTACTATATCTTAAACATGCTTTTTCTAACTCTTCTTTACGTATACCAGAACCATCATCAATAACCTTAATTAAATTAAAACCATTATTTTCCAAATAAATCATAATTTTAGAACTAGATGCATCCAAACTATTCTCTAAAAGCTCTTTTAAAACACATGATGGAGTGCTAACAATTTCACCAGCAACAATTGTTCTTATAACATCATCCGACAATCGCTCTATCTTAAAATCATTCATAAAAAACTCAATATCATTCTAAATAAAAAATCTATCTTTCTTCATATAATATAAATTAACAAGACATCTTTCACAAATACAAAGAATTTCATTATCAATGTTAACTTTTTTACTAATTCTATGCCAACATCTTTCACACTTATCATAAGATGACTTTTGCAATCTCAAATAAATACCAAAAACACCTGTCTCAACAAACTCCTCATTATAGGAAGATAAGTATAATTCAACACCAGACACAAGAAAAAATAAATGCAACTCATTCTTCATATAAAACAATAAATCATACCAATAAGAATTACAAACAAATTCTAATTTAATTTCTAAAGATGTTCCAAAAAAACCTTTACTTCTATACTCTTCTATTATCTTATTTACACATGATCTTAAATAAAAAATCTTATCCCAAAAAATACATCTATGAACATTAAATTCTAACTTATTATATCCAATAAATTTTAACTTAAACTTAGATAAAAATATAGATTCCACATCTTTGACAGGCAAATATGACCAAATTTCTTCAGCAGTAAAACTTAATATAGGCGAAATTAATTTAGATAAATTATATGATAAATAAAATAAAATAAATTGTGCAGATTTTCTAAATTTAGAATCAAATCTTTCGGTATACAATCTATCCTTAATTAAATCTAAATATTTACTTCCTAAATCATCAATACAAAAATTATATATCTTCTTATATGCTGAATAAAACTCATAATTAAGATAATCGTTTAAAACATTCGATCTTAAAATATAAAAACGATATAACAGCCAACTATCAACCTCTAATAAATTCAAATCATAAAAAAAATCATTTTTAAAATTCAAATCATATAAATTTGATAAACAAAATCTAAAAGTATTTCTAATTTTACGATAAGCTTCAGATATACGACTTAAAATTTCATCAGAAATATTTACATCAAAACAATAATTCACAGAAGATACCCAAAGTCTTAAAATATCAGCACCATATTTTAAAATAACATCATTTGGTGAAACAACATTCTTTAACGACTTTGACATTTTTCTACCAAACTTATCCAAAACAAATCCATGAGAAAGAATTGTCTTGTACGGAATAACAGAATAATTTGCAATAGAATTTATTAATGAAACCTGAAACCAACCTCTATACTGATCACTACCCTCAATACACAAATCAAAAGGCAACTTTATACCATAAAAGTTAGATATATACTTATAAACAACACTTGAATCAAACCACACATCTAAAACATCTATCACTTTATCATAAACTGTTTTATCAATAGAAAATAAATCAAAAACATCAAGTTTATACCAAAAATCAACACCATACATTTTTATAAAAGACAATGATTTTTCTATTATAGACAAAATATTTGGATGAATAATACCATTATGATCCACAAATAAAATTAAAGGAATTCCCCACATTCTCTGTCTAGACAAACACCAATCAGGCCTGTCTTTCAACATGGATAACATTTTAGACTTTCCTAATGAAGGTATCCATGTTATTGAATTTGATACAACATCTAATAATTTTTCTCTAAAACCAGACTTGCTCATATTAAAAAACCACTGTTTAGTAGTTCTAAATATTAATTGGGTTTTATGTCTCCAACAATAAGGATATCTATGAGATATGATCTCATGAAATAATAATTTTTTTTTTGTATGTAATAAATCTATAACTGCAGAATTAACATCATCAATATGCATACCAGAAAAACATTTAACATCAGAATAAAAAAAACCTTTCTCGTCAATATTGTTATTCAACGGCAACTTATATTGCAATGAAAGTTTATAATCATCATAACCATAAGCTGGAGCAATATGAACACATCCAGTACCTGAATCAATCTTTACATGATCACTATATAACACTTTAACCACTTTATCATAAAGAGGATGAAAAAGTAAAACATCTGTTAAAAGACAACTATTAAAAAACAATAAAATCTCAAAATTATAAATTTTAAATTTTTTTAATAAATTAAAACAAACCTTTTCACCTAAAATATAACCAATACCATTAAATTTAACTAAAACATAAATGCAATCTAATCTTAAGGCAACAGCCTCATTAAATGGTAAAGTCCAAGGTGTTGTAGTCCAAACAATAAAATAAACATCAGATAAATGAAAATTAGAACAAATTGTATTTAAAAAAAAACCTTTACATAAGCCAAACAATGTATAAATAGAATCTGACTGTTTCATATCATATTCTATTTCTGCCTCAGCAAGTGCAGATGAACAATCAAAACACCAATATATTGGTTTACACCCACTATAAATAAATTCATTTTTGACCATAGTTTTTAAAGAATCAATAATAGCTAACTCGAATGACTTATCCATAGTTTTATAAAAATTTTCCCAATCTGCTATAATTCCAAGCCTTATAAAAGATTGTTTCTGAATATTAATTTGATTAGATGCATATTTTCTACATAAACTTCTAAATTTATCTCCTGAAACAAGTGTCTTAGGTAAACTTCTTTCAACATTCAGCTCAATAGGTAAACCGTGACAATCCCAACCAGGAATAAAACAAACCTCATATCCCTCTAAAAATTTAAACTTAACAACAATATCTTTTAATATTTTATTAAAAGCATGACCTATATGAATATCACCATTAGCATATGGAGGACCATCATTTAAAACAAATAATTTATTTCTTCCTTTTTGCTTGTTATATAAATCTATTCTATACCAAAAATCTAACACCACAGGTTCGCTATGTACAAGATTAGCTTTCATAGAAAAATCTGTAAAAGGTAAATTTAATGTAAATCTATAATCCATATAATCCTCAAAAAAACACAAGTTAAAATTTGATATTCATGCAATAAAATGATATTATAAAAACCAAATTAAATAAACAAAATAATAGTCTAAATAAATTATGCTAATATAAAAAAGCATTTACATATAAAAACACTATTAAACTCAAAATAAAATTCAAAAAAAGCTGGCGTAGCTCATCGGTAGAGCAGCTGACTTGTAATCAGCAGGTAGTAGGTTCAATTCCTATCGTCAGCTATAAAAAACATCCAAAAAAAAATATATTACTTGACTTTTCTGTATTAGAATGAAAAAATATTTACTTATCTAAGGAGGAGTGCCCGAGTGGCCAAAGGGAGCAGACTGTAAATCTGATGACCGTGAGGTCTACGCAGGTTCGAATCCTGCCTCCTCCAAAATATTAAAATACTTAGAAAAAAACTAATTGCGGATGTAGTTTAATGGTAAAACTTCAGCCTTCCAAGCTGATAACGTGGGTTCGATTCCCATCATCCGCTAAAAAATTGCCCATATAGCTCAGTGGTAGAGCACTTCCTTGGTAAGGAAGAGGTCACCAGTTCAAACCTGGTTATGGGCTATCTAAAACAAAATTAGGAGAATATTCTGTGTCAAAAATAAAATTCGAAAGAAATTTACCACACATAAATGTCGGAACAATTGGGCATGTAGATCATGGAAAAACAACACTTACAGCTGCAATAACAAAAATTCTATCTAAAAAATACGGTGGAGAATTTAAAGACTACGGTGATATAGATGCAGCACCAGAAGAAAAAGAACGAGGTATAACTATTGCAACTGCACATGTAGAATATAAATCCGATAAAAGACACTATGCTCATGTAGATTGTCCAGGACATGCAGATTATGTTAAAAATATGATAACAGGTGCAGCACAAATGGATGGCGCCATACTTGTTGTATCCGCCGCAGACGGACCAATGCCTCAAACAAGAGAACATATTCTTTTAGCTAGACAAGTTGGTGTTCCACATATAATAGTATACCTAAATAAAACTGACGTTGTTGATGATGATGAATTACTAGAATTGGTTGAATTAGAAGTTAGAGAGCTGTTAACAAAATATGACTTCCCTGGAGATGACATACCAATAATAAAAGGATCAGCATTAAAAGCTTTAAATGAAGAAGATACACCTCTAGGGGAAAAATCTATTCTTGAATTAATATCCAAAATGGACGAATACATACCAATACCCAAAAGAGATGTAGAAAAACCATTTTTATTACCAATTGAAGATGTATTTACTATCTCAGGACGTGGTACTGTAGTTACAGGACGAATTGAAAGAGGCAAAGTAAAAGTCGGTGAAGAAGTTGAAGTTGTTGGTATAAAAGATACAGTAAAAACAACATGTACAGGAATAGAAATGTTCAGAAAAATACTAGACGAAGGTGAAGCTGGAGATAATGTTGGTGTTTTATTAAGGGGAATAAAAAAAGAAGATGTTGAAAGAGGACAAATATTAGCCAAACCTAAAAGTATAAAACCACATAAAAATTTCAAGGCAGAAGTATATGTGTTAAGTAAAGAAGAAGGGGGGCGACATACACCATTTTTTAACGGCTATAGACCTCAATTCTATTTTAGAACAACAGATGTTACTGGCAAAGTTTTATTACCTAAAAACGTTGACATGATTATGCCTGGTGATAATATAAATGTAGAAATTAATCTAATATCACAAATTGGTATGGAAGAAGGATTAAGATTTGCAATACGAGAAGGTGGAAAAACAGTTGGCGCTGGAATAGTATCATCAATAATTGAATAAAAAAATAGGTCAGTAGCTCAAATGGTAGAGCAGCGGTCTCCAAAACCGCAGGTTGGGGGTTCAACTCCCTCCTGGCCTGTGAAATATAACGTAAAAAAAAATGAAAAACTATTTTAACATAAATAAAACATCATTATTTATAGCATCAACTACAATAGTATTTATATTGATAAATTACTTATCTATAGATAAAAAAAATACTCTATTAATAACAACAAGTTTATATTTAACAGTTCTAATAACATACTTCTTAATTGCACATAAGAAAAAAACATATTCATTTTTAAATAATATAAAAGTAGAAATTAAAAACATACATTGGCCAACCAAAAAAGATGTAAATCAAACTACACTAATGGTAGTAATAATAATATTATTAACAAGTATGACATTATGGATAATCGATTCATTGCTAACATATATAATATCAAAAATAATGTAAAGGCAATAATATGAAAAAATGGTATATAATTCACACATTTTCAGGACAAGAAATAAAAGTTAAAGATTCACTACAAGATACAATAAAACAAAAAAATTTAAATAAATTTTTTGGAAAAATATTAATACCAACAGAAGATATTATAGAAATTAAATCAGGAAAAAAAAAAAAAAGTAAAAGAAAAATATTTCCAGGATATATACTTATTGAAATGACATTAACAAATGAAACATGGTATCTTGTGCAAAATATTTCTCATGTTTTCGGTTTTGTTGGTGGAAAAATTGGACATCCATTACCAATATCTGATAATGAAGCTAAAAATATATTAGAAAAAATAAAAGAAAGCACATATAAACCTAAACCAAAAACGTTGTTTGAAGCTGGAGAAATGATAAGAGTAATTGATGGCCCATTTTCTGATTTTAATGGCACTGTTGAAGAAGTAAATTACGATAAAAATAGATTATGTGTAGGAGTACTAATTTTTGGTAGATCTACCCCAATAGACCTAGACTTTAGTCAAGTAGAAAAAATATAAATATAAACAGAGGAATTAAGGTAAACCTTATTATAAAAAAATGAAAAAAACTGAAATAAATGTAAAATTACAAATAAAAGCAGGCGAAGCAAATCCAAGTCCGCCAATAGGTCCAGCTCTAGGCGCTAGAGGAATAAATATAATGAAATTTTGCAATGAATTTAATGAAAAAACAAAAAATATGACAGAAATTAAAAAAGGAACACTATTACCTACTGTCATTAGCATATACAAAGATAAAAGCTTTAAATTTATTATTAAATCACCACCAGCATCTGTTTTAATTAAAAATATTTTAAATTTAGAAAGGGTAGTAACTCTCCAAATAAAAATAAAGTAGGAAATATAACAAAAGAACAACTAATAACAATTCTAAATCAAAAAAAAAATGATTTAATTGTAAATTCTGAAAAAGCTGCCTTAAATACGTTAATGGGTACAGCAAAGAGCATGGGTATAAATACAAATGGAACATAATATGAATGAACAAGATATAATAGAAAAAAATAAAAGCTATTCATTTGAAAAGGCAATAAATTTTATAAAAAATAATAAAACAAGAAAGTTTAAAGAAACAATTGAAACATCCATACACCTCAATGTTACACCCAAAAAAAAAAATATAAGTATAAAAGGTTATTCTATTCTACCAAATGATATTGAAAAAAATTATAACATAGGTGTTTTTGTAACAAAAGATGAAACAATAACATATAACGATACAAATATTACAATATTAAATGAAGATAATATTAAAGAATTTAACAAAAAAAATTTATATTTCGATATAATGATAACAAATCCAAAATCAATGATTAAAATTGGAAAATTTAGTAAATTGCTAAATTCAAAAAAGATTATGCCGGATATAAAATATGGAACAATTACAAATGATATATCAGATACTATAACAAAATGTAAAAAAAATTACATAAAATTTAAAAATGATAAAAATGACATAATAAACTGTATTATAGGAAAAATTGATCTAGAATCAAAAAAATTAAAAGAAAATATAGAAACACTAATAAATGACATAAAGAAACAAAAACCAAAAAATTGTAAAAACATAAGTATAAAAAAAATAAGTATATCCAGCACAATGGGACCAGGAATAAAAATAAATGTTAACTCACTAATTATTTAAAAAAACAATGAAAACAAATACAGAAAAAAAAACAAATATATTAAAGGAAATTACTCTTTTAGCTAAAAATTCTATTTCAACAATAATAATCAACTACTCAAATATAAAATCACTAGAACTAAAATATTTTAGAAAATCATTATTTGATAATAAAATTAAAGCAAAAGTTTTAAAAAACACTTTAGCTAAAAAGGCTTTTCAAAAAACAATCAATGAAAAACTATCTAAAGATATTACAGGACAAACGTTAGCCATATTTAGTGATAATGATATAACATCACCAATAAAAATTGTAAACGAGTTCAGAAATAAATATAACGAAATAAAAATAAAATCAATATGTATACATGGAACTTTATTTTCAGAAAAAAATATAAATGAATTAATTAATCTTCCAAATAAAAAAAATGCTATAATAAAATTAAATACATATATAAAATTACCAATATTAAATATGATAAATTATCTAAAACAACCAAACAACAAATTACATTCGCTAATTAAAACTATATCACATAAATAAAATAGGAGAACAATATGTCCACAAAAATAAATGAAATAATAGATAGCATATCAAAAATGAATATTCTAGAAATAGTAGAATTAACAAAAGCTATAGAAAAAAAATTTGATATATCACCTACAGCAATGATGACAGAAACAAAAGCAGCAAATGAAAATATACCTGTAGAAAAAAAAGAAAAAACAGAATATTCAATTATAATGACAAACTATGGAAATAGTAAATTAAATGTAATAAAAACAGTAAGAACAATGCTAGATTTAGGTCTTAAAGAAGCAAAAGAATTTGTAGAAAATTTGCCAGCTACTATAAAAGAAAATATTCCAAAAGATGAAGCAGAAACAATAAAAGATAAATTAGAAACCTGCGGAGCTAAAATAGAACTAAAATAAAATTACAAAAAAAAAAAATGATACAAAAAAAACAATTATTATCTTATACAGAGAAAAAACGACTAAGAGTTGATTTTGGTGAACATGATGAAGTTCTGAAAATACCTCACCTATATGATATACAAATAAAGTCGTATAAAAAATTTATAAAAGAAAATACAAATAATAACAAAATTGACAATGAACCTGAACTAACTAAAATATTCAAAAGTATTTTTCCTATATATAGTAACAATAAAAACATGAAACTTGAATACATTCAATATAAATTAGGTGAAAGCCTGTTTACTGCAAATGAATGTAAAATAAAAGGATTAACCTACTCTTCGCCATTAAAAATAAAAGTACATTTATGTACAAATTATCAAACAAAAAATAATCTTAATCCAATAAAATCAATAATTCAAGATGTATATGTTTTAAATATGCCATTAATGACAAATAAAGGCACATTTGTAATAAATGGAACAGAAAGGGTCATAGTTTCACAATTACATAAATCACCAGGTTTATTTTTTGAAACAGACAAAACAAAAACAAATACATCATCAAATACATTATCATATCTAGCAAAAATAATACCACATAGAGGCGCTTGGTTAGATATTGAATTTGATTCAAAAGATTGTTTATACGCACGAATTGATAAAAAGAAAAAATTTCCAATTACAATGATGTTAAAATCATTAGGAGTTAACAAAGAAGAAATATTAGACATCTTTCTTAAAAAAAATAAAATACATATAAAAAGCATAACAAATGATAATATCATTGATTGTTTAACAACAAATGATATAAAAAATAAAAACGATGAAATAATAATTCCATCAAACACGAAAATCACCACTGAAATAATAACTCTATTAACAAAAGAAAATATTAAAAATATAACTATTATACAAACAAATAATAAAGATTATAGATCATACATATCAAATACACTCAATTTAGATACTACTGCAACAAAAATTGAAGCTATAATAGAAATATATAAAATATTACGTCCAGGTGAGCCGCCAACACAAGAATCAGCAAAACAACTATTTGATCAACTGTTCTTTTCAAATGAAAAATATGATCTATCTCCTGTTGGAAGAATGAAAATCAATGAAAGATTAAAAATTAATGAAACAACTCAAACAACACTATCAAAAAATGATGTTATATATACAATAAAAAAATTAATAGAAATTAAAAATGAAAAAGATCATACAGATGATATTGACCATTTAGGAAATAGACGAGTAAGAAGCGTTGGAGAAATAATAGAAAACCAATTTAAATCTGGATTTTTAAAAATAGAAAGATCTATAAAAGAAAAATTATCTTTATCAGAATATGAAAACTTGGGACCACAGGATATAATTAATACAAAACCAATAGCTACAATTATTCGTGAATTTTTTTGCTCTAGTCAATTATCGCAATTCATGGATCAAACAAATCCACTTGCAGAAATAACACATAAACGAAGATTGTCAGCATTAGGACCAGGTGGTTTAACTAGAGAAAGAGCTGGATTCGAAGTAAGAGATGTTCATAACACGCATTATGGTAGAATATGCCCTATAGAAACACCAGAAGGACCAAATATTGGATTAATCAATTCATTAGCAATATATGCCAAACCAAATATATTTGGTTTTTTAGAAACACCTTATATAAAAATAGAAAATAAAAAAATAACAAATCATATAGAATATTTAACTGCATCAAAAGAAAGTCACTTCATAATAGCTCAAGCTAATGCAAAAATTAATAAAAATACAAATGAAATAATTGATGAACAAGTATCATGTAGGTTTAAAAATGAATTTATAACAACCACTCCAGATAAAGTGCAATATATGGACATATCACCAAAACAAATTGTTTCGGTTGCGACTGCACTTATTCCTTTTTTAGAACATGATGATGCAAATAGAGCTTTGATGGGATCAAATATGCAAAGACAAGCTGTACCAATATTACGAGTAGAAAAACCTTTAATAGGTACAGGTATGGAAAAAATAGTGGCCATGGATTCAGGAACAACAATACTAGCTAAAAGAAATGGTGTAGTGGAAAAAGTTGACTCATCCCGTATAATAATAAAAGTAAATAATTCAGAAAAAAAAGATGAAGATATCGGAGTAGATATATACAATCTTATAAAATATTCTCGATCTAATCAAAATACATGTGTAAATCAAAAACCACTTGTAAAAATTGGTGACAAAGTAAAAAAACATGACATAATAGCTGATGGATCTGCAACAGATCTTGGAGAATTAGCATTAGGACAAAATTTATTTACAGCATTTATGACATGGAATGGGTATAATTTTGAAGATTCAGTAATATTATCCGAAAATGTCATAAAAGAAAATAAATTAAGCAGTATACATATAGAAGAACAAATATGTATAGCACGTGACTCAAAATTAGGCCCAGAAGAAATAACATCAGATATTCCAAATATAAGTGATAATGCACTTAAAAATTTAGATGAATCAGGGATTATCTATATAGGAGCAAATGTCAAACCTGGAGATATTTTAGTAGGAAAAATAACAAAAAAAACTGAATCACAACTTAGCCCAGAAGAAAAACTATTGCAAGCTATATTTGGAGAAAAAGCATCTGATGTAAAAGATTCATCATTAAGAGTCCCAAGTGGTATTAAAGGAACAATTATAGATGTACAAATATTTACAAGAAATGGAACAAAAAAAGATAATAGAACAACAAGTATAGAAGAAGACAAACTAAATAGTATAAAAAAAGATCTAACTGATGAATTAAATATTATAAAAAATAATATAATATATGAAATAAAAGAGCTAATAGAACAATATAATAAAGATGACGAAAAAATAAATATAAATTTAGAACAAATAATAAAATTAAATACCAAAAAATATCAGAATATCAAAATTGAAAATGATGAAATAAAAAATAAAATACAAGAAAAAAAATTACAAATAGAACTGTTATACAATGAATATGCAAAAAAATTAAATGATGCAGAAGAAAAAATTAAACGCTGTGATAATTTACCACCAGGAATAACAAAAATAGTAAAAATTTCTATAGCAATCAAAAGACAAATACAAATAGGTGATAAAATATCAGGCAGACATGGAAATAAAGGTGTAATATCAACTATAATTCCTGTTGAAGATATGCCATATCTAGAAAATGGAACACCTCTAGAAATAATATTAAATCCACTGGGTGTACCATCTAGAATGAATATAGGTCAAGTTTTAGAAACTCATTTAGGATGGGCATCAAAAGAACTAGGAAAAAAATTAAAAAGAATATATAACACATCTAAAAAAGAAGAAATGGAAAAATTCATACAAACAATATACAACGCAAAAAAACAAAATCTAAACTTAGAAACATTTTCAAATTTAGAATTAAATACATTGATAAATAACCTAGCAAATGGTGTTCCTATAGCAACTCCTATTTTTGATGGCATTAAAGAAAATGAAATAAAAAATCTATTAAAATTAGCAGATTTACCTGAATCAGGAAAAACCACACTATATGATGGAAAAACAGGTTTACCCTTTGATAATAAAATTACAGTAGGGTACCAATATATTATGAAATTAAATCATTTAATTGATGACAAAATACATGCTAGATCTACAGGATCCTATAGTCTCGTATCACAACAACCACTTGGTGGTAAAGCACAATTTGGTGGTCAAAGATTTGGTGAGATGGAAGTATGGGCTTTAGAAGCATATGGTGCAGCATATACACTACAAGAAATGCTAACAATTAAATCTGATGACATATCAGGTAGAACAAAAATATATAAAAATATAATAGACAACAATCATCAAATAGAAATAGGAATACCAGAAGCTTTTAATGTGCTATTAAAAGAAATATTATCATTAGGTTTAAATATAGAATTAGAATATGAATAAAAAAATAGAGGCAAAAGTTGAAAGATATACTTACAATACTAAAAAAACAAACAAATACAGTTAAATTTAATACAATAAAAATAAGCTTAGCCTCTCCAGAACAAATTCTATCACGTTCATACGGAGAAATTAGAAAACCTGAAACAATAAATTATAGAACATTTAAAGCGGAAAGAGACGGACTGTTCTGCGCTAAAATATTTGGACCTACAAAAGATTATGAATGCCTGTGTGGAAAATATAAAAGATTAAAACATAGAGGCGTGATATGTGAAAAATGTGGTGTAGAAGTAACATTATCAAAAATAAGAAGAAGTAGAATGGCTAATATAACATTAGCTACACCAGTAGCACATATATGGTTTTTAAAATCACTCCCATCAAAAATTAGTCTATTATTAAATATACCATTAAAAAATATTGAAAAAATACTATACTTTGAACAATATATTGTTACAGAAACAGGCCTCAGCCTATTAAAGAAAGAACAACTTCTTACAGAAGAAAACTACGTAAATGCGTTAAAAGAATATGGTGATGAATTTACAGCAAAAATAGGTGCCGAAGCAATACTAGAGTTATTAAAAAATATAAATTTACATGCAGAAGCAAAAAAAATAAGAGAACAGGTTAAAAATACAACATCTGATATAAAAATCAAACAATTATTAAAAAGATTAAAATTAATAGAATCATTTATATCATCTAATAATAAACCAGAATGGATGATCCTAACAGTTTTGCCTGTATTACCACCAGATTTAAGACCACTTGTTCCTTTAGATGGTGGACGATTTGCTTCGTCAGATTTAAATGATCTTTACAGAAGAGTAATAAACAGAAATAATAGATTAAAAAAATTATTAGAATTAAATGCTCCAAACATCATAATTAAAAATGAAAAACGAATGCTACAAGAAGCTGTTGATGCACTAATAGATAATGGTAGACGTGGTAAAACTATCAATGGTTCAAACAAACGTCCATTAAAATCATTAGCAGATATAATAAAGGGAAAACAAGGTAGATTTAGACAAAACTTGCTAGGAAAAAGAGTTGACTATTCAGGCAGATCTGTAATAGTTGTAGGTCCACATTTAAAATTAAATCAGTGTGGTATACCAAAAAAATTAGCATTAGAGCTATTTAAACCTTTTATATTTGGTGAATTAAAAAGACGAAATATAACTACTACAATAAAAAAGTCAAAAAAATTAGTAGAAGAAGAAGGACCAGAAATATGGGATATATTAGCTGAAATAATATACCAACATCCAGTGCTTTTAAATAGAGCACCAACATTACACAGATTAGGTATACAATCATTTGAACCAACACTAATTGAAGGAAAAGCAATTCAACTTCATCCCTTGGTATGCGCTGCATTTAATGCCGATTTTGATGGTGATCAAATGGCTATTCATGTACCACTAACAATCGAAGCCCAGTTAGAGGCAAGAATACTCATGATGTCAACAAATAATATGTTATCTCCAGCTAATGGAGAACCTATTATTGTACCATCGCAAGATATGGTATTAGGTCTATACTACATGTCTAAAATAAAAAATGATTCTAAAAATAAAAATAAATATTTTAAATATGAACATGATGTGGAAAATGCATATGAAAATAATATTCTAACTTTACATACCCCTATTTACTTAAAAAATAATAAAATATTTATAAAAACAACATTTGGCAGATTAATTTTAAAACAAACAATTCCAAAAAATATAAGTTTTGATTCAATAAACAAAATTATGACAAAAAAAGAAATTTCAAAATTAATAAATTTCTGTTATAAAAATATAGGAATAAGAGAAACAGTAAAACTTGCTGACAAACTTATGACGTTGGGTTTTAAATATGCCACACAATCTGGAATTTCAATAGGTATTGATGACTTAAACATACCAAATGAAAAACAACATATAATAAAAAATGCAAAAACAAATGTAAATAAAATTGAAGAACAATATTCGCTTGGATTAATAACCAAAGATGAACGATATAATAAAATAATAGACATTTGGTCAAAAGCTAATGAAAGTATTACTAAAGAAATGATGAAAAAATTAGCTATACATAAAGTTAAAGATGACGATGGTAAAATTATAACAGAAGATTTATTTAATCCAATATATATGATGGCAGAATCAGGAGCAAGGGGTTCCGTCGCACAAATAAGACAGTTGGCAGGAATGAGAGGTTTGATGGCAAAACCAGATGGATCCATTATTGAAACTCCAATAACAGCAAATTTTAGAGAAGGGCTAAATATCCTACAATATTTCATATCAACACATGGTGCAAGAAAAGGATTGGCAGATACAGCCTTAAAAACAGCAAATTCAGGATATTTGACAAGAAGATTAGTTGATGTAGCACAAGATGTTGTTATCACAATTCATGACTGTAAGACAAGTGATTTTTTAACAATAACATCAATTATAGATGGTGGAAACATAATAGAGCCATTAAAAAATAGAATATTGGGACGAACAATACAAGAAAATATATATAATGAAAATAATGAAAAAATAATACACATCGGTTCAATATTAACTGATGCTGATGTCAACGAAATAGAAAAACAAAATATAGAAAAAATAAATACACGATCAGTAATTAAATGTGAAGCAAAAAAAGGTATCTGTGCAAAATGCTACGGTATAGACCTGACAACGGGAAAAATCATAAATATAGGTGAAGCTGTAGGTGTAATCGCTGCTCAATCCATTGGTGAACCAGGAACACAATTAACAATGAGAACTTTCCATATAGGTGGTGCTGCATCAAAAACAAGTTTAAAAAACTGCATACAATGTCAAACAGATGGTATTGTAGAATTTAAAAATACAAAAATAATAAAGCACCAACAGAGTGGAAATTTAATATCAATATCAAGATCAAGCAAATTAATAATTACAGATGATCAAAAAAAAGAAAAAGAGCAATATAAATTACCATATGGTGCAATAATAAACTCAGAAAACAACAGTTATGTGAAAAATGGTGATATAATAGCACAATGGGATCCACATCATTACCCAGTAATATCTGAAATAGATGGCAATATCAAATATGTCAATTTAATAGAAAATATAACAATAAAACGTGAAACAGACGAAATAACAGGTTTATCCAATCTTGTTGTAATAGACCTAAACAAAGGTAATCAAACAAACAATAATATCAAACCTAGCATAAAAATAATAAATACAGAAAAAACAATAAATTATTATTTATCACCTGGAACAGTCATTAATTTTAATGATGAACAAAAAATAAATAAAGGTGATATAATTGCCAGAATACCAAAAGAAACATCTAAAATAAGAGATATTACTGGTGGATTACCTAGAGTAGCAGACATATTTGAAGCTAGAAAACCAAAAGATCCAGCCATATTAGCAAATATATCAGGAATAATAAAATTTGGAAAAGAAACAAAAGGTAAAAAACGTCTATTAATAATAGATAAAAATAAAAATACGCATGAAATACTAATACCTAAATGGAAAAATCCAAATGTATTTGAAAATGAAACAATATTAAAAGGTGAAACAATAATAGAAGGACAATATAATTTACATGATATTTTAAATCTATTAGGAATAAATGAATTAACAGAACATGTAAAAAAAGAAGTACAAGATGTATATAGATTGCAAGGTGTAAAAATAGATGATAAACATATAGAAGTTATAATAAGACAAATGTTAAAAAAAGCTATAATTTTAGATTCTGGTGATAGCAATCTATTAAAAGATGAACAAGAAAACATAAACTTAATAAAAGAAATAAATAATAACTTAAAAAAAGATGATAAAAATTTAATAAAATATAAACCAATTTTATTAGGAATAACCAAAGCTTCATTAACCACAGATTCATTTATATCCGCAGCATCTTTTCAAGAAACAACCAAGGTTCTAACAGATGCTGCTATAAATGGAAAAAAAGATAAATTACTAGGTTTAAAAGAAAACGTCATAGTAGGAAAATTAATACCAGCAGGAACTGGTTTTCACAAACAACTCTATTAAAATATGCTAAATATTATTAAAAATACTATAAAAACTAATAAAGAAATAATTTTATTACTTTTATTTTTACCAACAATATTTATAATAATAAACAGTTCATTTTTTTTACCTATAATAATAAGTATAATTTTATCATATTTTCTTTATAATATAAAAAAAATATTAAAAAAAATAGGTTTACCTAAAAGTGTATCATTTATATTCACATATTTTCTTTTCTTAACACTATTTCTATTAATATTACTTATTCTTTTACCCCTAGTGTTTAAACAGTTGCTTGGTTTATTTAATGACTTGCCGTTTATGATACAAAAAATAAAATTTTTAACTTACAAATTTATAGAAAAATATCCTTCAATATTTCCACCAGAACAAACAAATATATTATTCTCAAATATCATAGCATATGTACAAAGTATAGGAAAAACAATAATAAGTGCATCACTA
>Ga0307987_1000170_pt1 | contig 40320 bp, 29 predicted proteins | sample EllFjometagen181_FD_203157 | JGI IMG/M metagenome (GOLD analysis project Ga0307987, IMG submission 203157) | Marine microbial communities from Ellis Fjord, Antarctic Ocean - #181 | ecosystem: Environmental > Aquatic > Marine > Unclassified | place: Southern Ocean | collected 2014-10-08 | reverse complement strand
GGAAGCCGCTGCGCAGCATGAGGTCGTAGGGGTCCTCGACGCCGTCGATGGTGGTCATGTCCAGGTGGCCCACGTAGGCGGTGGCGCCGATCTGGCCGCTGTCGAGGAAGCGCAGCGTGGCGTTGGCGCCGGCCAGGGACTCCCGGTACGCATTGGGGATGCGCATGTAGCCGGCCTTGTAGTACTCGCCGTCGGGGGTCTGCACGTAGATGCGGGGGGAGTCGGTCTCGTCCACCAGGGGATCGAGCAGTTCGCCGCCGGAGACGCCCATGTCGTACTGGTAGATGTCGTAGGCCGAGCTCGACGCGAACAGCGCGAGATCGACGCTGGCGACGTCGCCGATGGGCTGGTCCAACAACTGTCCGCCGAGCCCGAACAGGCCCTTTCCCGCGGAGAACTTGTCGGTGCCAGAGACGCTGATGTCCGGGTAGAAGCCGCTGGGGTGGGTGCGGCTGGTGGTGTCGAAGGCCAAGCCCAGCCCGAAGCCGGCGGTGTAGCTGCCGGCGATGGCTTCCCAGCGCAGGCGCTCGGCGTGGAGGTAGAGCTTGCCCAGCTCGGGCTGGGGCGCGCGCCAGGTGGCGTAGAAGTCGTGACTGCCGGGATCGTAGGCGATCCCGCTGATGCCGTCCTGAGCCAGCCCCAGGAAGCCTGCCTTCAACCACTTGCGGTAGCGTACGCGGGCCGTGACGTAGGTGTTGGGGACCCTGCCATACCCGAGCTGGCGGGAATCGTGGGTCTTGTTGGCGTGGTCGCCGTCGATGGGGTCGGTGGCCTGGAACTCCAGGGCGGAGCGGGCCCGGATGTGCCCCTTGAGGTATTCGCCGGGCTTGACCACCGGCAGCGCCTCGACGAAGGGGAAGACCTGATCGAGGATGTCGGTGTCGAAGCCGGGGACCCGGAGCAGGTCGGTGGGATCACCGAACGCACCCTTGTTCTTACGGTGGTCCACGATGGCTGTGGCGAGCTCTCTGCTGACCCCTGGGAGGTCGTACAGCTCGCCACGGCGGGCGCGGTTGAGGTCGATGGGTTGGACGAGCAGCTCGACCAGGACCTCGAAGTCGTCTTCCGACAGCGTGCCGTCTGCGTACAGTTCGCGCAGATCGTCCTCGTTGTCCACGACGATGGGCGCGGGGTACACCCGCGCGAAGGCCTGGGGGAGCGCCAGCAGTGTCAGCAACACGGGCACGAACGCCACGGCACTTTCCTCCTGGGTGAGAGTCGGCGGTGGGGAGCGTCAGAGCTCCTCGCAGCGACTCCAGAGTTCCTGGAAGGCCAGCTCATAGCGAGCTGCCAGCTCGGGGGAGCTGAGTACGACCAGGTTCTCGTCGTTGATCTCGTTGGCGGAGCGGGTGTAGTTGTAGGAACCGGTGAGCACGGTGTGCTCGTCGATGATTGCGAACTTGTGGTGCATGATGCCGCCCAGGAAGCCGTTGGCGACGCGCACGTCGGCGCCGGCGTCGGTGGACAGTGTGCGCAAGGCTTCGCGCTGGTCGGACAGGGTGTAGCTCTGGCCGGCGTCGGCGCAGATGGACAGCTCGACGCCCCGCACCGCGGCCGCGTCGTACAGGGCGTCGCGGATTTCGGTGTTGGTGAAGGTGTAGATGGCCACATGGACGGTGGACTCAGCCGCTTGGATTTCGCCGCTGATCACCGATGCGATGTCGTGCTCGTTGCTGAAGTAGGCTTGGCTCGAGGTACAGCCCGTGGGCAGCACCGCGAGGAACGCAAAGGCGGCGGACCACCGAATAAACGAGAGAAAGCCAGTTTTCGGCACGTGCACGCTCTCCTGGAGTGCAGTTTTTCTACCACGCTACAGGGGGGAGGGGCAAGCTGGGGTTGTCCGCGATGACACCGTCCACTGCACGACCCCCGAGGGTAGACTCGGTTAACCGTGCTTCGAGCTTGCAGGAAGGCGGGCCCGTGTCCGAGGGTTCTTCTTCCATGTGCCCGCAGGAGTCCGAGGTGCCCCTGGACAGACGCCGGCGCGCGATCCGCAGGGTGGCCATCGTCTTCGCGGTGCTGGCCCTGGGGATCTGCGCTCTGCCCTACCTGTTGGGCACCGACACCTTCCAGCGCTGGCTCGGGCTGGCATTGGTGGAGGTGGCCGAGGTCGCCAGCGGGGAACGCGTCTCCGTGGGGGGCGTGCGGGTGCGACCCTTCGAGCGCCGCTTGACGGTGCGGGGCCTGCTGGTCAGCTCCCCCACCACTGGCGATACCATCCTGGCCGCTCGCAGCATCGAAGCGGTGTTGGGCTGGGAGGGGCTCGAGCCGGTCTTGGATCACCTCATCGTCATCGAGCCGGTGTTGCACCTGCACCTGGACGACGACGGCCTGCGGGAGTTCCGCGACGCGGTCCGCACCGGCGGCGGTGACGGCAAGCCGTGGCGCTGGGTGCTGGTGGAGGACGGCGCGGTGGTGGTGGACCTGCCCGATGGGCAGATCACCGTGAGCAACCTGGACCTCACGCCGGCGGGGGAGCCGGTGCTGTACAGCCTGCACGTGGAGAAAATAGTGGTGGACGCGGGCCGCTTCCAGCAGCACTCGAGCCCCATCCTGTGGGCCGGCATCGACTTCGACCTGGCCCATGTACACGTCCCCGATCTCGAGCTTCGTTTCCCCATGGCGTCCCTGATGGGCGAGCTGTCGGTCACCAAGCAGGGCCCCCTCGAGGGCGGGCTGTGGTTGAGCCTCGGGCTGGGGCAGCTGGACCCCTTCCTCATGCCCCGGCGCCACCTGGACGGGATGCTGGACATGGACATCGAGCTCGGTGGATATGTGCAGCAGCCCATCATCGGCGCCGAACTGCAGGTCTCCCCGTGGGTGCTCACCACCGCCCCCCGAGGCTCGGCCCTGGGGCCGGACGTGCTGGGCCGGGCCATGTACTTCGGCGCCATGCAGGGCAAGCTGGGCCTGGACCTGGACGAAGGGACGGTTCTTCTCGAGCACCTCGAGGGGCCCTTCGCCGACGGCTGGCTGTCGCTGCAGGGCAGCTACGATCTTAAGCAGAGTCTGGCCCAGGTCCAGGTGGATCTCCGCCAGGCCAGCCTCGAGACCGCCCTGCGCACCATGGGCGTCGCGCCGACGCCCTGGGTGGACCTGACCACGGACATCGAGGCCGAGCTCGAGGGCAGCCTGAAGCCCATCGGACTCACCGGGCCCTACGTCATCTCCACCAGCGGGTTCCACGTGGACGACGGGCCCGCCGGCCCGGGCCGCTCCGAGACCATCCTCGCCATCCCCCACGGGCTGCTGCGGGGGGACATCGCCATCGAGCCCACCCGCGTACGCGCCAGCGTTGATCGGCTCGAACTACCCCGAGGTGGGGGCAGCGGCACCATCGAGATCGGGCTCGGCCCCCATGGGCCCCTGGATGTCAACCTGCGCCTGCGCAACTCCGATCTGTCCATCTTTCAACCCATCGGCTCACTGGGACTGCGCGGAGTTGGCGACGTGGACGCCCGCATCCACGGCCCCCTCAACGGGCTGTCGGTGCAGGGCCGCGCGTCGGTGAGGGGCCTCGAGGCCTTGGGCATTCCCTTCGCCGATCGGGCCACAATGGACCTGGGCAGCCCTGACATGCGGGAGATCCACCTGCGGGATTTCGAGGCCCTGCGGGGTCGCACCCGCTACGCGGGGAACCTGGGCATTTTCTTCGGCGAGCAGCTCGAGATCGACACGCAGATCTTGGTGAGAGACGGCTATCTGAGCGATCTGGTGGGCATGTTCGTGGACATCCCGGGGATCGAGGCACGCCTGGGGGGCACCCTGGACCTCGCCGGGGAGCCCTTCCACATGGATGGCACGGTGGAGCTGGAGCTCGAAGAGGTCGAGCTGGTGGGAGAGCGCTTCGCCGCAGGCCGTGCCAGTGCGCGTATGGACGACGGGCTCTTCACCATGCGCTACCTCGAGGTCCAGCGGCGGGGCGAGGCCGAGTCGCTGCTGATGCGGGGCAGCGTGGGTCGCGAATACGTCGCCAACTTCGAGCTGCTGAGCGACGGCCTGCGCATCGAGACCCTCGATGCCCTGCAGGGTCGGGATCTGCCGGTGCAGGGGCAGCTGCAGCTGCTGGCCTACGCCACGGGCACCCTGATGGAGCCGCGCTTTCACGGTCGGGTCAGCGCCACAGGCGTGCGGTCCCACGACCAGCCGGTGCCCTCGTCGGTGGTGCGCTTCGACAGCAGCGGCAGCGTGGTCCGCGTGGACGGTGATCTCATCGGCGGCTCCGCTGAGCTCGAGGGCCAGGCCGACTGGAGCAGCGGTGCGTACCGCTTCGACCTGGACCTGCTCGAGCTGCCCGTCCATCTGGCCCGACCCACCTCCGCCGCGGGGGCGTCGGTCCACCTGCTGGCGGATGGCAGCCTGGTGATCCAGGGGGCCGGCAGCACGCCCCCCGACATCGACGGCGTGCTGGATCATGTGACCCTGAGCTGGGGCGAGCGCGTGCTGCGCAGTGAGGACCCCTGGCGCTTCGTGAGGCGGGGCCCGTGGTGGCAGCTCGAGGACGTCAGCCTTTCGGGGGAGCGCAGCTGGCTGCGGGTGTCAGGCGAGAAGCTCCCCGACCGCACCCTGGCCCTCGAAGGTGAAGGTGAGCTCGAGCTCGAGTGGCTTCGCCTGGTCACCCCCGACATCCTGCGGGCAGGAGGCCTGGCCCGCTGGGATCTCAGCGTCGAGGGTCCTGCGCGGTCACCGGAGGTCCAGGTGCGGGCCAGCCTGCACGATGGCCTGGTGCGCGCCACCTGGTTCCCCCACAGCTTCGAGGCTCTCGAGGGTGAGCTCAGCTTCAGCGGCAAGGGCTACGGCATCCACGATGTGAAGGGCCGGGTCGGCGGGGGCGAGGTGGCTATGGATGGGGTCATCCACGCCCAGGACTGGGTGCCGAAGGCCTACGAACTCGATGGGCGCCTGGAGGGCGCCCGGGTGCAGTACATCGACTCGCTGCCTCCGGTGGTGGGCGATGCTCGGTTGTCCTTCGACGGACCCATCGACGCCTTGGTGCTCTCGGGTCAGATCGACGTGGACGAGATGGTGTTCTCCGAGCGCATCGACTGGGAGAGCTGGCTCATCGAGCAGGAGCGCCTCTCCGCAGCGGCCCCCGAGGCCAGCGCCGACATCTTCTCCATGGACATCGGCATTCATGCCGACGGCACCGGTCGTATCCGCAACAACGTGGGCAACGCGCGGCTCTCCGCGGATCTGCGGGTGGTGGGCGACACGGCGCGTCCCGGGGTGCTGGGCATGGTCTGGGCCGAGGACGATGGCCGGGTGTACCTGCAGGAGCGCGAGTTCTCGGTCACCCGGGGTGAGCTTCACTTCATCGACCCCTACACCTTCGACCCGCAGCTGGACTTCCTCTTCGAGACCGACGTGCGCAGCCGGGTGCGGGACTACCACGTCTACTACCGGGTCACCGGACCGTTCTCCGCCTGGCGCGCCGATGCGTCGTCGGACCCAGCCCTGTCCCAGGCTGACATCAACTGGCTGCTGCTCTTCGGCGCCACTCGGGCCGAGCTCGAGGAGTTCGGTGAGCTCGAGGGCGCGCTGGCATGGGAAGGCATCGACCTGCTGTCCAAGGAGCTGGGCTCCGGTGAGCTGCTGGACCGCTTCGGCGGTGGCGACATCCTGTGGGACCGCATCGACATCATCACCGGCACCACCACCAAGGGTGTCCGCAACGTCAGCTCCGAGCCCCGGCTGCTGGTGGAGAAGGACATCGACGAGCCCTGGGATCTCACCATCGCCGGTGAGGTCAACGTCATCCGGCTGGAGGACTGGTACGCCAGCCTCGAGAAACGCATCGCCCGCCGCCTGTACGTGACCACCTACTACGCGAGCATCCAGTACGAACGCTCCCTGGACATCGGTGGGGCCTTCGGCACCGAGCTGCAAGTGCGCTGGGAGGTCGAGTGACCCACGCGCTGCTGATGCTACTGATCGTGCTCGGCCTCGGCCGGGTGGCCAGGGCCGAGGATCTGCCCTGGTATGTGGGGCAGCCGGTGGAGATGGTGTCCCTCGAAGCCAGCGACGGCGGACTGCCGGGTGAGAACCTCGAGCCGCTGCTCAACGTCAAGCAGGGCAGCCTGTTGCAGCCCTACGAGGTGCGCGCGGATCTCGCGGTGCTGCACCGGGTGGGGCAGTTCGCCGCGGTGGAGGCCTGGGTGGAGCCCTGGGTCGGCTACGATCTCGAGGGCCTGCCTTTCCAGGCGGTGCGCCTGGTGTACCGAGTGCGACCGCCCCCGCGTATTCGGCGCCTGAGTGTCAGCGGCGCCCGCAAGGCCACTCAGCGGCAGGTCGAGGCGGCCTCGGGTCTGAGCAAAGGCGACCCCTTCTTCGACGTGCAGGATGTCGCGGCGGTCACCGAGCGCCTGCGGCAGTTCTACGCCCGTGAGGGCTACCCCGAGGCCAGCGTGGAGGTGCTCACCAGCCGCGTGGACAGTCGGCGGGTGGACGTGAGCATGATGGTCCAGGAAGGCGAGCCCCAGCTGCTGACCACCCTGCACATGGTGGGCGTCCCCACCCGCGTCGAGGCCGCCGCCCGACGCACCGTTCGGCGCCCCAAGCTGCGCCCTGGGCAGCGCTACGTGCGCGAGGCCGTGGTCCAAGCCCGGGAAGAGCTCGAGGACCTCATGCGTCACCGGGGCTACCCCGAGGTCGACGTGCGGGCCCTGCTGGCCGCCGAGCACGGGGATCACGGCGACGCCACCCTGACCATGGTGGTCCAGGCCGGTCGTCACTTCAGCGTGAACGTGGGGGGCGTGATGAGGCCCTCGCGACGACGCTTGGTCCAGCTCGTGCAGGAACAGCTCGTGGGCCAGGTCAGCAGCGAGATCCTGCAAGAGGCCGAGACCCGGGTGCAGCGGGACCTGCAGCAGCGGGGCTGGTACCTGGCCCAGGTGCAGGTCGAAGCCACCGACGTGCGCGGGGATCGACTGGTGACCGTCCAGGTGGAGCGGGGGCCCCGTCATGTGGTGGAGGCCATGCACTTCGAGGGCGCCGATGCCTTCTCCGAGCGCTACCTGGGCGACGCCGTGCGCGAAGCGAGCCCCGAGGTCATCGGCCGTGGCTGGCTGACCGAGGACGAGGTGGACCTGGCCCTGGGCGAGCTGGTGGAGTTCTACCGCAGCCAGGGCTACCTGGGCGCCAGGCTGGAGCGCGGTGAGGTCCAGATGGGGGACCCACGCATGACGGGGAAGGTGCCCGTGGAGCTCACCGTTCATGTGAGCGAGGGCCCCCGCACCTTGCTGCGCTCCATGGAACTGGTGGGCGAACCCTGCCCGGGCTCGGCCGGGGTGCTCGAGGCCGTCTCGGACATGGTGGATGCGCCCTTGAACCCCTCCGCCATGGACCGCATCGCCCGGGAGATCGCCGCCGCATGCTGGGACGAGGGCTACCTGGACGCCGATGTGCGGGTCGAGGCCGAGATTCAGCCTGGCAACGCCACCGCGCGGGTGGCCTTCAGGGTCGAACCCGGCGCGCTGGTGGTGCTGCGAAACACCATCATCCAGGGTCACGCCCATACGCGCCGACCCATCATCGAGCGCGAGATCGCCCTGACCATGGGCGAACCGGTGACCCGCTCTGGGCTCTTGCAGACCCGTCTGGGCCTGTACGATCTGGGCCTGTTCCGGCGCGTGGAGACCGTGCTCATCGGCGACGAAGATCGGGTCAAGGACCTGCTGGTGGTTGTCGAAGAGCATCCCCGCATCACCTTCGACGTGGGTGGCGGCGCCAGCACCGATCAGGGTGTTCGAGCCTTCGCCCGGGCTACCCATCGCAACCTCTGGGGCCGCGCCCACAAGCTCAGCGCCGTGGGCCAGGCGGGCCTGAGCTATCGAGGCGATGAGTGGGCCCTGGACACAACCACCCCCGAGTGGCGAGCCGGCCTGCGCTACGAGGCCCCCAACATCCCCGGTGACGGTCAGCGCACCTTCCTGGATCTGTTGCTCAACGAAGAGCAGCAGCATGCCAGCTATCGCCTGGCGCGCACTGGCGGTGGGCTGGGCGTGCGGGCCGATGTGGGCGAGCATGGCGAGCTCATCATGGACTACCGCCTCGAGTGGCGACGCCTCGAGGACGTGGACCCCGGCTTGCTGCTGGTGAACGACCCCTGGCTGTCGCTGCTGGGGTTGCCGGACTCGCCGGTGGGGGCAGGGGAGGCGTTCGATCCCACCGCCTGGGGCGAGCTCTCTGTGCCCTCGGCGCGGCGCCTGAGCTCCGGCCCGGGCTTCCTGCTGGTGGCCGACGCCCGCGACGACCCCCAGAACCCCAAGCGCGGCGTGCGCATGTTGCTCGAGGCTCGGCTCGAAGACGGCGTGCTGTCCACCGTGCCCTTCGTCACCTCGCGCACCCAGCTGCAGACTTTGATGCCTTTGGGACCCGTGGGCCTTCTGTTGGGGCTGCAGGCCGGCCTGGGGCAGGTGCTCGAGGTGGGCACCACCCTGCCGCTGGAGGAACGTTTCCGGCTGGGCGGCGCCGGCTCCATGCGGGGCTTCGAGCGCGAGTCGGTGGGTCCCCGCAACCGCCTCGAGGCCTACGATCCCGGCTTCCCGCCGGAGATCGCTCCCGTGTTGGAGTACCTGCGCCGGGGTGATCCCTACCGCTGGGTGGCCACCGGCGGCGACGCCATGCTGTTGGCCACAGTGGAGATCAAGGTGCCCCTGCCGCTGCTGGGCCTGCGCAGCTGGGACGACGCGGCGGTGGTGGGCTTCGCCGATGTGGGCAACGCATTTTTGCTCGAAGACCTGGTGGAGACCTCGTCGATGCAGGAGGGTGGAGAGCCCTTCCTGCGCACGGGGGTTGGCGTGGGCTTCCGCTACTTCACCGCCCTGGGCCCCCTGCAGCTCGATCTGGGTCTGAACCCCTGGATGATGGAAGACCGCGACGAGGTGCCCTTCCGCTTCCACCTCAGCCTGGGGACCCTGTGATGGCGGTGGAGTCCCGGCGCTTCCCCTGGTGGCTGGTGGTGGCCGTGGCGGTGCTGCTGCTGGGGGCGGTGTGGCTCGATCCCATGGGGCGCCTGCCCGGGCGGGCCTGGATCGATGGCTACGGTACCCAGTGGCACTTCTGGTTCTTCGGTGAGATTGCGGCGGGCCGTGCCGACATGGAACCGTGTGGGCTGCTGTTCTTCCCCTGGGGCAAGCCCATGCTGGCCCAGACCGGGCTGAACCTGGTGGACGCGGCCTTGGCTTGGCCCCTGCGGCTGGTGGCGGGCCCCAACCTGGGCAGTAGCCTGTGGGTGTTGCTGGTGCTGGTGGGAAACGCCGTGGGTGGCTGGGTCTTCGCCCGCGCTCTGGGCGCCCAGCGGGGCGCCTGGCTGGGGGCCCTGGCGCTGCTGCTGTGTCCCTACTGCCTCGAGGAGCTCCAGCTGGGCCGTCCCACCCAAGCCATGTTGATCTTCCCGGCGTTGTTCCTGGCGGATCTCTGGCGCCTCGACAGCCGGGCCCGGGCCCTGCGTGCGGGGCTGTGGTTGGCGCTGACCGCTCTTGGCTACTGGTACTACGGCCTGCTCTGTGGGGGGCTGCTGGGCGTGCACATGGTGGTGACCCTGGCCATGGGCCCCGACCGGCGCAGCCCCCTGGTGCGCTACGCCCACCTGTTGGGCCTCGCTTTGCTGCTGGTGGCGCCCCTGGCGGTGCCCTTGGGCATGGCGCTGTGGGGTGGTGAAGTGCCCGGCCTGCTGGCCCTGGGAGACGGCGTGGCGGGGGGCATGCAGCTGCGCACGGTCGAAGGCGAAGCGGAGGGCCTGTACGTCCTGGCGCCCTTCGCGGGTCGGGCCGGATCCCTCATCGATGTGGACGGCCTGCGCTTCGTGCCGGGTGGCCGGGTGGCCGGGCCCCTGCTGTGGGGCCTGCTGTTGGCGGGGCTGGTGGCGGCCCGCGGCCAAGCTCGCGCGGTCTTGCTGGGGTGGCTGGTGCTATGCCTGGTGGTGGCCGTGGGTCCCTACCTCGTGGTGGGGGATGCCTTCGTGAGCAACCCCATCTATGGCGGCATGGCCGGGGCCCTGGATGTGCTGCGGCGCTGGTGGTGGCCGGGGCGTTCGGTGGCGTTGCTGTGGGTGCTGGCCGCGGGCATGGGCGGCTTGGCCCTGTCACGGCTCCCGTGGCGTCGCCTGCCGGTGGTGCTCGGGGGTGGCTTCGTGCTGGTGCTGGGCGTGCAGTCCTGGACCGAGGGCATCGCGCCCCTTGGGGCCTGGGAGGCCGAAACCAGCCCAGGCTTGGCCTGCCTCGCCGACGCACCCGCCGGTGCGGTCATCGACCTGCCCGACAACACGGGACAGCGCAACCTCTACCTGCAGACCCTGCACGGCAAGCCCATCCTCGGGGGGATGCCCAGCACCAAGTCGGCCTTCGTACCCGTGGAAACCCGGGTGCTGTTGGACTCCAACAGCTTCCTGGACTCGTTGCTGGCGGTGGGGAGCCAGCGTTTTCCCCGGGTCGCCGGGTGGGAAGCACAGGATCGTGTGGCGCTGGAGCTGCTGGGGTATCGCTATGTGTTGGTCCAGGTCGATGCGTATCAGCGCGACAGCGCCGTGGCTGGGCCGGGGGTCAGCGACTGGGGCAGGGTGAAGCGGCACCTGCAGCTGTTTTTGGGGCAGCCGGTGTATGAGGACGAATCCATGGCCATTTATGTGTTGGAGGAAGGGGGGGCGCTGGGGTGTGAGTGAGCGCGGGTGTCAGTCGGGGACGCCGAGCCGGACGAGAGACCGCGTCGGTCGGTCCTGCTCATCCCAGCTCCCCATGATCGTGTAGGTCTGGTCGCCGATGCTGAGCAGTTCCCCGGCGCCGTCGTAGCCCAGTTGTTGTACCCAGGCGTCGGTGCAGGTGTCTGGGTCCAGCTGCCACGTGTTGTTCTCGAGGTCGAGCACGAGCATGAACGTGCGGAAGTCGAAGTTGGTGTCGTAGGGGTCAAACACCATGACCAGCTCAGCCAGCAGCCGGCCATCCGGGAGGGGGGCGAGTTTTGTGAGGAAGGTCCATTCGCGGTCCGAGACCAGGAGTCGGTGGACGATGTCTCGCTCGGGGTCAATTTCGATGAGTTCTACCTGGGTGCCGTCGCTCACCCCGATCAGTAGGTTGTCGCCCCACTCGGTCATGGGGGCGGCATTCGAGTTGCTGTGGTACTCCAACAGAGCGTCATCACCATCGGTCACTTCGGTGGAGTGGCCGGTGGTGAGGTCGACCTCCCGCAGTCCGTAGTAGAAGTTCTCGGCGGTAGAGGCCACCAGCCATGCTGTGTCGTCGCGGGCGAGCCCCGCCATCGGAGAGGACAGGAGCCGGGGCAATCCGACCTTGCGCGCCGTTCCGGCCCTGGGGTCGATGCGCCAGCCGTGGGTGGCGTCGTCGCTCACGCCTACGAGCAGGGGCTCGGTTCCCCCTGCGAGAAGCGTGATGCCATGGTTGGAGCCTCGGATGAGCTCGATGACATCCATGCTGGTGAGCTCATCTCCTGATGCGGGATCGATGGTGACGACCCGGAAGCTGGTGGAGGGTGGGTAGTCGGTGGTGGCGCCCCCCCCGTGATCCGACGGTGGGGTCCCCAGCCACAGGGTGTCGTAGGGCAACTCCGCGGCATCGGCGACAAAGGCGACGAGCCGCTCGCCGTCGGTCACGAAGTCGATGTACCAGTCGTGGTAGGGAAGGGGAACCACGGTCTTGGTCAGCTCGAGTTCGCCATCGTAGGCCCAGGTGAGGGGGAAGCTCACGAAGACGTTCTCGGTCACCCAGCGCTCGCGTGGGGTGAGTAGATCGAGCCCGCAGGCCTGCTCGAGGCCTAAGGAGATGCCCACGTCGTAGGGGCCGCGGCCGCAGGTCTCGGCGAAGGACTCCTGCGAGCGCGCATCATCGCTCCAGTAGTTGAACACTTTGTCGATGTCGCTGGGGGGAAACACCTCTGGTGTGTCCACGCTGGGCCAGCCCTGGTAGGCATCCCAGGCGTGGCACAGTTCGTGGCGGACAACTCCGGCGGCGTGCATCTGGGGTCCGGACTCCACGAGGATCCACTCCCCATCGCCCTGATACATCCCCGCCGCATCGGGCCACAGGATTGGCCGGATCTGCACCCCCTGGACACACAGATCCGAGACCCCGGTCCAGGTCGCGAAGTCCTCGATGCTGTGCTGAATGCCGAGCACCTGCTCCGGCGTGGCCTGGTCGAAACGATCCCACACCTGCGCCTCCTCGAGGGTGGGGCAGGGGCAGCCAGCATGTACTGCGGCGAGCACGGCCAGTGTCAGCGCTCTGCGATGATGTCCCATGGCGAGAGTGTAGCACTTGTGGGTGGCCGCAATCATGTCCGCCCCCGCCTCTACCCCTTCACCACCCCCAGCGGCTTCAACCTCGCAACCCGACGGGCCAGCCCCGCCCCCGCCACGGTCTCCACCACTGCCTCCACGTCCTTGTAGGCCATGGGGGCTTCCTCGCAGAGGCCGCTCTTGCTGCCAGCCTGGACCTCGATGCCCCGCTGCTTCAGGTCCGCGATGACGGCGTCGGCGCGGGTGCGCTTGCGGGCGGCGGTGCGGGACATGGCGCGGCCGGCGCCGTGGCACACCGAACCCCAGCTCTCGGTCATGGCCTGGGGGGTGCCCACCAGCACCCAGGATGCCGTACCCATGGATCCGGGGATGAACACCGGCTGGCCGACGGCCTGATAGCGGGGAGGCAGTTCGGGGTGGCCCGCGGCGAAGGCTCGGGTGGCACCTTTGCGGTGTACACAGAGCGACCGCTCGCGCCCGTCCACGGTGTGTCGCTCGATCTTGGCGATGTTGTGGGCCAGGTCGTAGACCAGCCGCACGCGGGTGTCATCGCCGAAGACGGCAACCATCGAGCGACGCACGTGCTGGGTGATGAGCTGGCGGTTGGCCCAAGCGTAGTTGGCCGCGGCGGCCATGGCGGCCAGGTAGTGCTGGCCTTCGTCGGAGTGCAGGGGGGCGCAGGCGAGCTGACGGTCGGGGACCTTCAGCCCGTGGCGTTTCATGGCGGACTGCATCAGGGAGACCTGATCCGTGCAGACCTGGTGGCCCAGGCCCCGGCTGCCGGTGTGCACGAGCACCACCACCTGACCCTCGGCGATGCCCATGGCCTCGGCCGCGGGGCCGTTCTCCACCCGCTCCACCACCTGCAGCTCGATGAAGTGATTGCCGGCCCCCAGGCTGCCCAGCTGGCCGGCGCCCCGGGCCTTGGCCCGCTCGCTCACCGCAGCGGCATCGGCCTGGGGCATGGCGCCGCCGGACTCGCAGTGCAGGGCGTCGTCGTCGACGCCGTGGCCTTGCTCCACCGCCCAGCGGGCGCCGCCCCTCAGCACGCCGTCCAGCTGGCGCGGAGACAGCTTGCCCCCACCGCGGCCCACACCCACGGGCACCCGCCGGAAGATCTCCTCGAGCAGCTTGCGCATCCGACGGCGAGCCTGGCGTACGCTGAGGTCGGTGGCCAGCAAGCGCACACCACAGTTGATGTCGAAGCCCACGCCCCCAGGGGAGATCACGCCGTCACCCTCGGCGTCGGTGGCAGCCACGCCACCGATGGGGAAGCCGTAGCCCTGGTGGGCGTCGGGCATGGCCATGGACGCTCCCACCAGGCCTGGTATAGCCGCTACTTTTGCGACCTGAAGAATGGTCGCGTCTCTTGTGATTGCAGGCCAAAGCGACTTGGATGCGAAGATCAAACCATGAGAGTGCATTGATGGATGGAAGCGTTCAATGCGCACGCGCCACGGATCTACTCTCTGGATGGCTTTTTCAGGGACTAATCTCCACATTGGTTGTTCCCATCAGGCAATTCCCTCATCGGATTATGCTCCACCGTTGCCCTATGCGGTCCGATCATGTGAGAGCTTGGCACGGCGCAGTGTCGAGCCCTTGTTTAGTTTGAGGTGGCTCAATGGAGGGTGGCATACACCAACGAGGGGAATTGAATTACCTGAATCGAGTAGTGTAGTTGACATCAATGGTACCTGGAGGCTGCGAGATGGATGCGTCAGTACAGAGGCTGATGAAGGACTTGGTGAGGAAGTCTCGCCTACAGCGGGGAGTCCATAGCTACTACCACAAGAAGACTCGCAGATTGTCTTTGGTAGCAAGAGGATCCACAATTGTGGCTTCTGCCGTGATGGCGACTCTTGCAGTGGTGGATCCTGAGGTGCTCACAGCTGTGGGGCTATCGATGCAGAATCCGACGAGGAACGCCATCCTCGGCATCATCGGGTTCCTGCTCTTCTTGGTCAACCTTCTGATCGAGGTGTTTGACGTCAATGGTCGATACCTACGACATGGAGACTCGATCGAGCAATACTCAAAACTGCTTCGCGACATGAGGGCCGCACATCTTGAGTCCGAGCCCGTGGATACGAGAGCCAAGCTCCTCGCGCAGTACAGCGACAGGTACATGCTGATCGCTGGGGCAAGCATAAGTATGAGCGATACGCAGTTTGAAAAGGGTAGAATCGTCTATACCAAGCGATGCCTGCTAATGCTGGCGCGCAAAGACCTGCCTTTTGGTCTTCCTTGGAAAGTGCGAAAGCTTGCTGGCTCCAAGCACCTTGAGTGGAACACTACTCAGGAAGAGCTGTAGAGAGCAGCTAAGACTCCTGGGTGAGGGGCTTCATGACTCAGCAGTCCACGGTTACGGTGATGGTGACGCCGGCGGGGCTCTCCACCAGGGAGAGCTGGTGCCAGGTGATGGCCTTGATGGCGGTGCCATCGTGGCGGGCGGGGTCGAAGGGCTCACCCAGGAGCTGACCTACGAGCCGGCCGGCGGCATCCCGCTCGAGGCTCGCCCCCGCGGCCAGCCAGCCGTGGACCTCGAGCCGAAACAGGCACTCGTCCAGCAGGGCCACGACCTGGGCTTCGGGATCCTCGCCGGTGATGGTGACGGGGCGTTGCTCTCTGGGGTGCGCTTGGCCCACACCCGCCAGCATGGCGGCCAAGGCGGCGACGGCCTGGTCCAGGGCGCCGCCGAGATCGTCGCCCCGAGCCTCGAGGCCCATGTCGGCGGTGTGCTCCAGCAGCCGGAATCCCACGGCGCTACAGCTTGGTCCAGCCCGCGCTTGGGATGCCGCTGCCGGCGGGGGGCGGGTTGGAAGAGACCAGGTACAGGGCCCGGCGGTTGCGGCTCTCCTCGACTTCGTCACCGGTCTTCACCGCCTGCAGCTGCTCGCCGAAGCCATGGTAGTAGATGGCGTAGGTGAAGCCCTTCTTGTTCAGCCAGCGCGCGATGGCGCGAGCCCGCCGTCGGGACAGGTCCATGTTGCTGGCCTGGCTGCCCACGGTGTCGGTACAACCAGCGATGTAGAGCTTCACGGGCACCAGATCGCCGTACTTCTCCACGACATCCTGCAGCTCGGTGAGGGTGCGCTCGAGCTTGTACTCCTGGTCGGGGCTCACCACGTCGGAGTTGCTCTCGAAGGTGACGTCATCGTGGGGGATGTCCAGGAACCAGGGCGAGTAGGTGAAGCCGGCCCAGGAGCTGCCGGACCACAGCTTGATGTCGAGGATGACCACCTCGGATGCGTCGCCCACCCAGGGGATTTCCACCATGCCTGGGCCGCCGGACACGCTCACCTCGCGCTGGTCCAGCACCGCCTTGCCCGCGCCGTAGGCCACGATCTCGGCCTTGTCCACGGAGGCGGTGGTCTCGATGCTCAGGGTGTGGGCCTCGAGGTCCACCGTGGCCCGGTTCAGATCGACGCTGAGGGTGGCGCCGTAGGTGAAGTCCAGGTTCAGCACGATGCCTTCGGCGGTGTCGTCCTGGAAGCGCACCTGGATCACGCACTCGGCGCTGGCGTTGGTGGGGTCGCGATCCCAGAAGAACTTCTTGGCGCTGCCCCCGGGCAGGCCGGTCTCGTTCCAGTGGAAGGTCTGGTCGCCCTGGGTGCACTCCACGTCCAGCACGCCCACCGCCCGCGGCGGGGTGATGAAGAGCCCGGGCTTGTCGCCGTCCTCGAGGTGGGTGGGGTAGCCGAACTGCAGATCGGTGGCGCCGGCGATGCTGGCGATGAGGAGCAGGGGAAGCATGGGGACCTCGCGGTAACGTCGGAGATCCTCTAGCCCGGGGACTAGGTCGCGTCTTCCAGCCAGCCCAGGACCTCTCGCCCCTGAGTGACCCAAGCCTTGGTGAGGGCCCACTCCGGGAAGTCGCCCAGCAGCTCTCCGTTCCAGATGTAGGTGACCTGGGTCTTGGTGGGGGTGATGGGCTCGAGGCGCCACTGACCCTCGGCGCGGGGTAGGCGCACCGAGCCTTCGATGTCGGTGGCGCTGGCGTGCTCCACGGCCACGAAGTCGAAGATCACGGCGCGACCGTCCCGGCCCTTGGTGTACTCGACCACATAGTCGCGGTGGGCCAGAGGGAAGGGCATGTCCAGGATGAGGTGTACGACGTCTTCTTCGTAGACGCGGGTCTCGAAGATCCGCTCCATGAACTCGGGGTAGCTGCGGAAGTCGTACAGCAGGTTGATCAGCTTGACCATGGTGCCGGGGAGCTCGGTCTGAGCCTTGGCCCAAGGCAGGCCCGCGGCCGTGGTGTGGGACACCGTCACGGGGCCTTCGGCGAGGACTTGCCAGTCACCGAGATCGGCGGGGATAGCCGCTGCGGCACCGACGAAGAGCATGGCGTGGATCACGGGGACCTCCGCAGAGCGCTTCGGGCCTCGAGCCCGACGCCTCTACTGTAAGAAACCCACGGGACCCGTGGTGACGTCCAGAGGTCTATAGGGCTTCGGGGGGCAGCTCGGCGGGGGTGATGCCGAAGGTCTCGTAGAAGAAGGCGTAGTCCTTCACGATGCGCTCTCGGGTGAGACCGTACTGGGACAGGCTGTACTTGTGCTTGCTCTTAAAAGCGCGCTGCTTGTCGGCGGTGGCCGCGATGGTGGCCTTCAGTTCGTCGCTGGCTTCGTGGCCCACGAAGGGAAGGATCTCGTCCATCAGGCCGTCGAAGTCTGTCATCATGCGGTCGAAGTGCACCAGCATGACGTTCTCCTTGGGGATCTTGCCGGACACCCAGTCGTCGTGGAACAGCTTGGCGATCTGCAGGAAGCCCTGGTACAGCCGCTCGATGCAGCGTTCCTGCTGTTCTTTGGGGAGCTTCGAGAAGCCGAAGGCCTGCTCTTGAACGCCGGTGACCAGAGACATGCCCGAGGGCACCATGCTCAGGGGGTCGCGCAGCATGTAGAGCAGCCGGGCATCGGGGAACTCGGCGAGGAAGGGGTTGACCCGCGGGCCCAAGGAGAAGAGCTTGGACACCACGCGATCGCGGTTCCAGGAGACCAGGTTGCGCCGCCAGACCTGGCGGATGTAGGCGAAGTCGCGGGCGGAGAAATCCCGCTTGTTGGGGTCGAAGTAGTCCCGCAGGTCTTCTTCGGCGTGGCTCGCGATGAAGCCGAAGAGGAAGAAGCCATCGAAGAAGCGGAAGAACAGCGCGGGGTCATCGGTCTCGACGCTGACCAGGCTGGTCTTGTGCACCGAGGCGCTGTGGTGGCGCGCGGGGCTGACCTTCTCGAGGATGGGGATGAAGGGGTTGAGCAGGGTCTGGAGCGTGAGGGAAGGGACCAGCTCGTGCCACAGGCGCGTGCCGGCGCCGAAGTTGTTGTCCACCAAGAAGCGCTGCAGGAAGGTGGTGCCCGAGCGAGGGTTGCCCACGATGACGATGGGGCTCTTGACGTCGGTCTTGCGCAGCTTCGGGAAGAACAACGGATCCAACGCCATGCAGATGGTGACGTTGATGTACAGGTTGAGGAACATCCACCCGGTGAAGAGTGGTTGAATCCACATGCCGAAGCTTTTGCCGAGGGTGCGATAGGCCAGCAACAGGCGGTAGATCATGGTGGCTCCAGTGCGGTCGCGTGCGCGGGGCGTCCAGCGACTGCCAAAAACAAACGTAGGGGAGCTGTTTATCCCTTCCCGCTACGGGTGCGTGCTGTCCCGCGCCATCAATATGTGAGGAACACCGAGCCCCAGGTGAAGCCGGAGCCAAAGGCCACCAGCATCACGTTCATTCCCCGCTGCAGGCGCCCGTCGGCCTTGGCCTGACACATGGCCATGGGGATGGACGCCGCGGTGGTGTTCCCGTACTTCTGGATGGTGTGCACCATCTTTTCGGCGGGAAGATCGAGCCCCCGGGCCACCAGCTCGTTGATGCGCATGTTGGCCTGGTGAGGCACCAGCAGATCGATGTCGGCGATGGCGAGATCGTTGGCCTCGCAGGCTTCTTGCACGGCCTGCCGCATGCCCACCACAGCGTGCCGGAACACTTCGCGGCCGTTCATGGCCGGCCAGCGGGCATGGGGAGGCACCACGCCGTGCTGGCCTTCGTGCTGGATGTAGGGCTTGCGCGCGATGTCCCAGACCTCGAGGCAGAGGCTCGAGGCGTAGCGACCGTCGGAGTGCAGGTGGAAGCTGTGGAGCTCGGAGGGGTCGTCATCTTCCGACGCGGAGATCACCGCAGCGCCGGCGCCGTCGCCGAACAGCACCGTGACGTCGCGGCCGGCGTCGGAGAAGTCCAGGGCGTGGCTGTGCACCTCGGCGCCGATGAGCAGAACATTCTTGTGCAGGCCCGTGCGCACCAGGGACGCGGCGACGGTGAGACCGTAGAGGAAGCCCGTGCACTGGGTGCGCAGGTCCATGGCCGGCACGCCTGGCATTTCCATCTTGGCCTGGAAGTAGCTGGATGAACCGGGGAAGTGGTGGTCTGGCGACAGGGTAGCGAAGATGATGAAGTCGATGTCGGACTTGTCGAGCCCGGCGTCTTCGAGGGCCGCCATGGCTGCGGGCACGGCCAGGGCCGAGGTGGAGACGCCTTCGTCGGCGTAGCGTCGCTCGGTGATGCCTGTGCGCTTGCGGATCCAGGCGTCGCTGGTGTCCATGAACTCCGACAGGTCGTCGTTGGTGACGATGCGTTCGGGCACGTGCATGCCGATTCCCGAGATCCTTGCTCGAACCATGACATCTCTCGCTGCGCGGGTGACGCGGGGTGGAAGCTGACATCGACGCGCGGGGCCACAGACCCCTCACTCGGGCCGATGTTAGCCTCCCGGCGGAGCATCGTCGATGACCCCGTTGCAATCGTTGTCGATTCCGTCGCGAGGCTCACTGGCCCCAGGGTGAACGCCGGGATCCGCGTCATCGCAGTCGCCACGGGGCGAGACGTGACCGCTGGGCTGGTAGCAGGCATCCACGGGATCGCTGGCGTCGCCGTAGCTGTCCCGATCCAGGTCCGGGTACCAGGTGAAGGCATCGTCGGCGTCGGGCTCGTCCACCGCGCCGTCGCAGTCGTCGTCCAGGCCGTTGCAGACCTCGACCGACCCGGGGTGTACCGAGCCCCGCGTGTCGTCGCAGTCGCCAGCGGTGGCGCTGTGGCCCTGGGGGAGCTTGCAGGCTTGGCGAGGCCGGCTGGGGTCGCCGAAGTGGTCGCCGTCGTCGTCCACATACCAGGTGGCGACGTCCACAGACTGGTCCTCGTCCACCCGCCCGTCGCAGTTGTCGTCCAGGCCGTTGCACCGTTCGTCGGCACCCAGGTAGCTGCTGGCCCGCAGATCGTCGCAGTCGCCCGGCGAGCTCACGTAGCCCTGGGGTGGGCGGCAGGAGATCACGGACAGGCCGGGATCGCCGAAGCGGTCACCGTCGGTGTCGGCGTACCAGGGTACGGCGTCCAGGGCGTCGTCCTCGTCCACCATGGCGTCGCAGTCGTCGTCGAAGCCGTTGCAGAGCTCGTCAGCCTCGGGATGGACCGCGGCCAGGCTGTCGTCACAGTCGGCCCGGGGCCCCGGCTCGACCCAGCCGCTGGGGGCTTCGCAAGAGACGTGGGTGGTCATGGGGTCGCCGAAGCCATCCCCGTCGGCGTCGCGGTACCAGGTAACCACGTCCGCGGCTTCGTCGCCGTCGATCACGTGGTCGCAGTCGTCGTCGATCCCGTTGCAGCGCTCCGTGGCGCCGGGGTGGACCGAGGGGTCGCCATCGTCGCAGTCCACCTCGGCACCCCGGGGCAGCCAGCCCGCCTCGCCCACGCAGGCCCGGCGGGTAGTGGAGGGATCCGCCCAGCCGTCACCGTCGCCGTCGGCGATCCACGGGATGGCGTCGATGGCCTGGGCGCCATCGGTCTGGCCGTCGCAGTCGTCGTCCCGGCCATTGCAGGACTCGGTGGCTTCGGGGTGTACGGAAGCCAGGCTGTCGTCGCAATCCCCAGGCCTGCGGCTGGTGCCCGGTGGGGGGCTGCAGGCGGAGATCTCCACATCCGGGTCCCCGTAGCCGTCGTCGTCGTTGTCCAGCCAGAACGGGCTGCCCGTGCCGCGCTGGCCCGCGGCGTCGCAGCCGTAGTCGTCCAAGCCGTGGTCGACGGAACTCACCACGGGCACGGCGGCGGAATGAGCGAGGTCTGGCGTGGGAGGGTCGCCGCCACAGGCGGTGAGCAGCAGCCATGGCAGCGGCGGGAGCAGGATCATGGGCGGCCGGCGGATCCCTGCAGGATGTAGCGGATGCGGGTCACGGCACGCATGACCGAGGCGTCGCTGCGCACCGTCTCGAAGTCCTTCTCTGCGACCCACTGAGCGCCGCGGGTCTCGTCGTTTTCGTGGATGGCGGTGGTGGCGCTCCGAAACAGGTAGCGCAGGTCGAAGTGCTCGTGGGCGGGTTCGCTGCGGCGTGCTGGGATGGGGTGGATGTCGATGTCCAGCAGGCCGAGCGGGCCCTTGGGGGGCCACAGCTCGAGCTCTTCGAGCCCGGTTTCCTCGGCCACCTCGCGGCGGGCGGCAGCGAGCACGTCGGCGTCATCGGGATCGATGTGGCCCCCAGGCTGCATCCAGAAGCCCAGCTTGGCGTGGAGGATGAGCAACACCGTGTCCAGCTCCGGCCCTAGCACGAAGCTCGAGGCGGTGAAGTGGCCAGGGACGAAGCAGGAGCGGGCGAAGGGGTCGAGGTCCCCGACGATGCTGCGGTCGCACAGCTCGAGCATGCGCTGTTGGTGGCGCTGCTCTGTGGCATCCAGGGTTGGATGGTCGGCGAGCAGGTCGCGCAGGGCGGTGAGGCGTGGGGACATGGGTGGGGCCGCTACTGGAGGATCGCGAAACGCACGCCGCGGTTGCTCACCAGCAGGTTGGTGCGCTGGGTGAGCACCAAGATCCGTTCGAGGATCAGCACGCCCCCCAGCATGGTCTCGGCGCGGTCGGGGGTGGCGGGCAACAGCGCCCGGCGCTGGGGAAGATCCACGTGCAACAGGCGGTCGATCCAGCGGCGCAGGGTGAACAGCTCCATGGCCATACCGTGCACCGCGTTACCGTCGAGCTGCCCGAGCTCGAGCTGGGCTGTGGCCAGGGCGATGGGGGTGCCCGCGACGGCCACGACGCTGCGGGGTTGCTGGGCGGGCCAGTGGGCCTTCAGGGTCTCGGCGATGAAGCTGCGGGCCTGTGCGACATCCTGGGGCCGGGCGGTGCCGCTGGCGAAGAAGCGCTCGTGTAGGCGCACGTGGCCGAGCTCGAAGGAGTGACGGAAGAGGAACGTCTGCTGTCCGGGGAGCAGCGGATCCGGCTTGGCCAGGATGAGCTCGGTGCTGCCACCGCCGGCGTCCACCACCAGGCAGGGCCCAGGGGGCAGGCGCAGACCCGTGAGTGCGCCCTTGGCGGTCAGGGCGGCTTCTTGCTCGCCGGAGATGACCCGCACGGTGACGCCGTACAGTTCGCGTACACGGGCCAGGAAGGTCTCACCGTTGAGCGCCCGACGCAGGGCGGAGGTGGCCACGGCGTGGATTGCGGAAGGGGCCACACCGAGGCCCTTGGCGATGTCGACGAACCCGCCGAGCACCTCGAGGGCGAGCTCGACCCGGTCGGCCTTCAGCAGGCCTCGATCCCCCAGCCCGCGGCCCAGGCCCACCACGCGGACGGCGTCGTGGATCACCCGACCGTGGTCATCGACCACCAGCAGGAGGATGGAGTTGCTGCCGATGTCCAGGGAGGCGTGGGGCATGGGCGCTCCGGGCGATGCGGGTCCCGGCTACCAGTTGAGGAAGGGAGACCAGGAGGGATTGCTCCAGCCGCCCTTGTCCTGGGTGATCTGCACGTGGTGGTAGCCGTCGGCGGTGGAGATCCAGATCTGCCCGGTGCCGGTGCGGGTGGACGAGAAGCCCACGTACTGCCCGTTGGGCGACCAGGATGGGTCTTCGTTGTCGCCCTGACCCTGGGTGATGCGCACCACGCCGCGGCCGTTGACACCGCAGGTGAACACGTCGAAGCGGCCGTCGCGTGAGACGTAGGCCAGCCGCTGGCCGTCGGGGGACCAGGAGGGATCGGTGTTGTGGCTGCCGTGGAAGGTCACGCGGCGCGCGTCGCCGCCGGTGGCGGGCATCACGTACACCTGGGCACCGCCGCTGCGCTCTGAGACGAAGGCCATCTGGGAGCCATCGGGGGAGTAGGCCGCGGAGGTGTCGATGCCCGGTGCGCTGGTGAGCCGGGCGATCTGTTTTCCGCTGGTGGGCGTGAGGGTGTAGATGTCCGAGTTGCCGTCGAGGGACAGCGTGGCGGCGATGACGTCACCCAGCGGGCTGAAGCTGCCGCCGGTGTTCAGGCCCTTGCGTGCGGAGATGCGGCGGGTGGTGGCGTTGGTGAGATCGGTGACGTACAGATCGGGATTGCCCGCGCGGTAGCTGGTGTAGACCAGGGCCGAGCCGGTGGGGGACCAGTTGGGCTGCAGGTTGATGGAGCCGTTGCGGGTGATGGGGATGGCGCCGTGGCCATCGATATCCACCAGGTAGATCTCCTTGTTGCCCGAACGTGCGTTGACCGCGGCGAAGCGGGTGGCGAAAATCCCGGGCTTGCCGGTGACGGACTCGATGATGGCGTTGGACACCCTGTGGGCCACCGAGCGGATGCGCTGGGGTTGCCCCGAGAAGGCGCGGGCGTCCATCTTTCTGGCGCCGGAGACGTCGTAGATCCAGACCTCGGCCCGGGCGCTGGTGCCGGTGGAGGTGAGCACGGTCTTGGCCAGCACAGCGGCGCCAGGGGTCTTCCAGTCGTCGAACTCGAACTCGCCCATGCGCACGCCAGCGTGGGCGGGCTCGACGAAGCCGTCGGGGTTGAGCACTCGGAACCAGCCGGAGATCTCGAGGTCCCGCCGGATCACCGACCAGAATTCGTCCACGGCGGTGCCGTCTCCCTTGGGCTTGGGCACGGCGATGGGCAGGGACTTCTTGCCCGGCGACGTGATGGTCCAGTTGGCCAGGATGGGGGCCTCTGCCAGCAGGGGAGCGCTGGAGAGTACGGTGGCCACGGCCAGCAGCAGACCAGCGAGGATGAGCAGGGTTCGGCGCTTATTTTTTTGCATCGCTGGCCCGGAAGGTAACGCGGATCTGGATGCCCTTGCGCGTCTCGACACGGAACTTGTCGGGGGGCACGGGCAGGGTGCCGGCCTTGGCCACAGCGGTCAGGCAGGAACGATCGAAGGAGTCGTTGCGGGAGCCGATCTTGATGTCTGCGCTCTTGTACTTGCCTGAATCGGAGATCCAGACATCCAGCACGGTGAAGATGTCGGGGTTCTGCTCGATGATCTTGGGCAGGGGGTTCCAGTGGGGCAGCAGGGCGGCGCGCAGCTCGAGCAGGTAGCGGGCAGCGTCGGGATCGACGGGACCGCCGAAGCCACCCCCCAGGCCGAAGGCTTCCTCGACCGTCAGCGTGCTGTCGGGGTCGGTGGCCATGCGATCGGCGTCGCCGATGGGGGCGTCGCGCAGGGCATCGAGGGCCTGCTGGCGCTTGAGGTCCCGCATCAGATCCTGTCGGGCGTCGCTGTGGTCCTCGGGCTTGGGGTTGCCCTTGGACTTTTCCTTGGTGGGGTCCTCGAAGCTCATCTGGTTGGGATCGGACTGCTTGGGCGGCGCTGGCGTGTCGGCGCCTTGGGCTGGACGCGGCGCCCGCGAGGCGCGATCCGGTAGGCGCCCTGCGGCTTTGGGCAGGGGCACCATCATGACGTCCATGTCGGGCATGAGCAGAGAGCTGTCGTCGGGTTTGCAGGTCTTGCTGATGGCCAGCATGCCGGCCAGGCCCGCGTGGAGCACGAAGGAGACCACCACCGACCACGGCGGCATATTGGTGCCTGCGCTGCCCAGCCCTGCTGCCACGCTAGTCCTCCTCGGGGCCACCGGGTTGAGTGATCATGCCCATGCGCGCGATACCCGCCTGGGTGCACAGAGCCATCAGTTGCGCCACCTTGGCGTAGGGGATGGCGCCGTCGGCCCGCAGGAAGAGGTCCTGGTCGGGGTTGTTCTCGGCGATGGCCGGGATCTTGATCTCGAGCTCTTCCCAGGTGAACTGGTTGTCGTTGATGAAGTAGGCGCCATCCACGTTGATGGTGAGGATGAGCTGTTCTTCGGGCATCTCCATACCGGGGGCGTCGGCCCTGGGTAGATCGACGTCGAGGCCGGTGGTCATCAGGGGGGCTGTGACCATGAAGATGATGAGCAGCACAAGCATCACGTCCACGAAGGGCGTGACGTTGATGTCGGCCATCATGCCGCCGGAGTCACCGCTGGAGAAGGCCACGGCTCACAACCCTCGGAAGTGTCGCTTGACGATGTTCATGAAGTCGCTCGAGAAGTTCTCCATGTCGCCCGCGACCACGCGAATGCGCGAGTTGAAGTAGTTGAAGGCCATGACCGCAGGGATGGCGGCTACCAGGCCCACGGCGGTGGCCACCAGGGCATTGGCGATGTCGGGACCGACCACCTGGATGCTGGCGGTGCCGGACTCGCCGATGCGCTGGAAGGCGCGCAGGATGCCCCAGACCGTACCGAACAGGCCGATGAAGGGTGCGGTGGCGCCGGTGGTGGCCAGGAAGGGCACCATGCGCTCGAGGGCGGAGATCTGGGTGCTGCGAGCCCGCCGCATGGAGCGCTCGAGGTTCTCGGAGCCGCCCATGGTGATGCCGGCGCCATCGGCGGCCTGCTGTGCGTTGTTGGTGAGCTTGGACAGCTCGACGTAGCCGGCCTTGAAGACATGGGCGATGGGAGCGTGGGGGAACTCGCTCAGCTGCTCGTAGACGTGGTCCAGGCGCTTGGAGCGCCAGAACAGCTCCTGGAAGTCTTCGGACTGTCGTGCGGCTCGGCGCACCACCCGCGCCTTGGAGGCGATGATGGCCCAGCATGTGATGGACATGCCGACGAGCATCAGCAGCACGAGCTGGATGATGGGCTCGGCGGTGAGGATCATATCCGTCAGGGATGGGGGCTCTTCGCCGGCCTGGGCCACCACGGCCAGGTAGACATGCATCACGTCGTTCATCGGGACTCCGCGTCGCTGAGCTGGGGATCGGGGGCAGGGGAGAGATGAGAGGTCGGGGCGGGACGTGACGCTCGGGCAACACCCGAGCGGGCGGGTTCGATTCCGCTACTGGGCGGGGGCTCCCGGCCAGGACGCCATACCATCGGACACCGTATAGACGTTGCTCATGCCCACGGACGTGAGAAACTCGGCCGCCGTTGTGGACTGGCCGCCGGTCTGGCTGATGCAGATGATGTCGGTGTTCTGCTGGATGTCCTGGTAGCGGTGGGGGAGCTCGTCGAGGGGGATGTTGGCGGCGCCGGAGGGATGGAAGGCATCGTGCTCGGCAGCGCTGCGCACGTCCAGCAGCACGAAGACCGAGTCGGGGTCGTCCAGCAGGGCTCGCGCGTCGCCCGAGGAGATCTCGCGGACTTCGTCGGCCGGGGCGCCGGGGTCGCGCACGCCGGTGAAGGCGCGCTCTTCGAGCTGCTCGGGTACGTCGCGACCTTCGAGATCCGCGATGGCCTGCAGCAGCTGGGGGGTGGCGGGCAAGCCGTCGTAGGAGCTGGCCACCGAGCCTTGCTTGTCCACCACCACCACCGAGGATCGGCAGTAGGGGCGCACGCGCCCGGAGCAGCCGAACTTGCGGGCGGTGAGGGCCATGGGGTCGTACACCAGGTGGTAGTCGAGGCCCAGGCGCGCCCGGAAGTCCCGGAGATCGTCGGTGCGGTGGTGGGTGACCCCGAACACGATGGTGTCGAGCTGCTCGAGGGGCCCGGTGATGGTGTCGAGCTCGCGCAGGGCTTTCTCGGTCGCGTCGTCGCGCAGGGACCTGAAGAACACCAACACGACGTTCAGGTGCCCCTGGAAGTCCCGGATCTTGATCCAGGTGCCTTCCTCAGCGGTCAGGGAGAGTGCGGGAGCGAGCTGACCTGCGGTTAGCGGGGCCAGACGCCAGAGCTTGGAGATCCGGTCTTGCACGGGTTCTCACCTCCTGGTGCGCCTTCTAATCCACGCGGCGGAAGAGCGCCCCCGTGCTGTCCTCGAGCAGTAGCTGCCAATGTGGACTTCGGCGCGCGGCGGGCAGCAAGCCGGCCCCGTGGAACGAGTGGGACAGCATCAGGTGGCTCACTTCCCAGGCCTCGAGGCGTTGCTCCCAGCCCGGCTCTGCGGCGGAGATGGCCATGAACTCGGCCCAGATTTCGTCCGACCAGATCCACACCCGCATGTCCAGATAGTACGGTCGTTCCATGACTCCCAGGGGCTGGTCCGAACGCTCGCTGGGGCGGTGAAAGCGCTCCGCCAGGTAGCCTCCCATCTCCATGGGGGCGAAGACGCGCCCGCCCGTGGGCTCCTGCTCCAGGCGGTCGGTCAGTGCCACCGGCGTGTCCGGTGCCAGGACAACCTCCGCCGGTATTCCCTGCCACAACAGGGCCAGCCAAGCCGCTCCGAGCACGGCCAGCACCATGCGCTGTCGGCCGCCGAGGGGGGGGGCGGGCGCGCCTCGCGATGCGGGGGAGGTGAGCATCACGGCCAAGGGCACGGCGGTGGCCAGGCCGAACCACGCGATGATGCGTGTGGCGAACAGAGACATCACCCCGAACCCCAGCAGCAGTAGCCAGAGGCCGGCATCCATGCGCCCTTTGCGCCAAGCCAGCACCCCGATCCATGCCGCCAGGGCCACGCTGAGCCTCAGCCCGTCGAAGCTGGTCAGGGTGGGCGCATACCACTCCAGGATGCCGCGCTCCCGGGGGATAGCGCCGTTGCTGTGGATGTAGGACCAGATCTCTGGGCCGTAGGGACCCAGCATGGTGCCCAGCAGCAGGCCGGCGCCCAGGGCCGCCACCGGCAGCGCCGGGCGCAGGCTGCGGGCCCTCAGTCCCTGCCCCGTGGCGATGGCGGCGCAGTACAGCAGTGCGATGGGAAAGGAGCCGTGGAGTTGGGTCCACACCCAGCCGAGCGCCAGGCCCAGCCCTGCACCGATCCAGGGGCGGGGCGCCCACAGGCAGAGGGCGATGACCGCCAGGAACAGCGGATAGATGACGGTCTGGCCACGGGCTCCGAGGTTCTGCAGCAGGAGCACCCACGCGTAGAGGGACGCTGCCACCGCGGCCCGAGGGCCCGCGCCTGCACGTCGCGCCAGCAGCCAGATTCCTCCGAGGGTCGTGAGGGTGGACATGGCGATGAGGGCGCGGATGCCCTGGTAGCCTGTGAGCCTGTGGCTGAGGGCGCAGAGCAGGGCGTAGCCCCACGAGGCGTGCTGGAAGGGCTCTCCGTGCTGGGTGAACGAGAATGGATCGCGCTCGAGCAGGCTGCCGCCGGCGAACATCTGCCGGCCCATGGCCAAGTAGATGGAGTAGTCGTTGGTGGGGAGGGGACGGCTGATCACCAGCAGTAGGGCCAGGCCCAGCAGTCCGCCCAGCAGCAGCCAGTGCAGCAGGGGGCCGAAGGACGAGCGGGGAGGCACGACGGCCCGATCAGAAGCGGAACAGGATGTCCAGCGTCGGCTGGAAACGGAACACCGTGCGCACGCTGTCGGTGTTGGCCACCTCGTCGTGGTCGAGCCCAAACATGGACACAGCCTGGAACGAGGGGCCGAAGCTGACGAGCTTGGCGAGGTTGACGGAGAGGCCCAGGGCGGGACAGAGCAGAGCGTGGGCGCGCCGGGTACGCACGGGTTCGCGGCCGTCGGTGGTGGCCACATGGAGCAGCGTGTCGCTCATGCTGACGCCCACGGCGAGCCGGAACCAAGGCACCGCGGTGACTTTGCGCGGCTGGTAGCGGGTGGGGTCGGACATGTTGAGGTCGAAGCGAAGCCCGATGTCGGCCTGATAGTGGTGCTGATTGCCGGTGACGTTGGCGGGGTCCAGGGGGAACGCGAGCTCGTCGGTGTCGAACAGGCCGTTGGCATCGACCACACGATGGGTGGCGTAGCCCAGGCCCATGGAGAAGCCGGCGTATTCGCTGAAGGGGATGTCCAGCAACAAGCCTGCGGCGGGGCCGGGATCGTATGCAGCGCCTTGCCCCCCCGTCAGGAACGAGAAGCCGCCCCGAAGGCCGATGGAGACACGGTGGTCGCCCACCCCCACAGGGCCTCCCTGGATGGTGCCCACGGGCTCGTCGGCCCAGGTGGGAGCAATGGCGAACAGCAACAGGGCGAGGACGGGAGCCATGGGCGGCATCATACCAGGCTGGAGGATGTGGGGCTAGACCTGCAGGCCCCGAACGGACGACTTGTTGTTGGCGGAGCCGAAGCGCCCCTGTGCGTCGCGGGTGATGTGGGAGACCGCAGTGCTGGGATCATGGGCGTAGAACAGACGTCCGTGTCGCTTGGCCAGGGAGTCCAGCAGGCTGCGTTTCTCGTCCAGCAACAGCTCGGGGAAGCGGTCGTAGCCCATGCTGATGGACGTGTGCACCCAGGCGCGCCCGGGGATCAGATCCGCGGCGTACACCAAGGGGCCGTGATCGCCGTCGAGCTCGGTGAGCATCATGCCCGGCGTGTGCCCGTCGGAGTAGTGGAACCGGTAGCCAGGGCCCAACAGAGGATGGCTGTCTTCGTCCACCAAGGCCAGCTGTCCGCTCTGGGCGAGCTGCTGGTTGAGCTCGGGGATGAAGCTGGCGCGGTCGCGGTCGTGGGGCTTGATGGCGCGCTGCCAGTGCTTGCGCGAGACCAAGAAGGTGGCGTTGGGAAAGACCAGCGTCGGACTCGAGCCCTCGACCCAGTCCGACAGCAGGCCGCCGGCGTGGTCGAAGTGCAGGTGTGACAGCACCACCACGTGGATGTCCGAAGGCGTGAGACCGTGGACGTCCAGGCTGGTGATCAGGCGGTTGGTGTCGTCCTGGACGCCGTAGCGTTCCCGCAGGCGAGGGGAGAGCCAGGCGCCGATCCCCGCCTCGAAGAGGATGAAACGATCCCCCTCGTGTACGAGCATGGCGCGGGTGGCCAGGTCGATGCGGTTGCGCTCGTCGGCGGGGGCCCAGCGGTCCCACAGGGCCTTGGGGGCGTTGCCGAACATGGCTCCGCCGTCGAGCTTCTGATCGTTACCGCGGATGGAGTAGAGTCGCCTCGACATGGGCTCCGGCCTAGCGTGGGCTGTGGGTATGGGCAAGGTGCTATCCTTGCGGCGTGCGGAAGCTGCTCCCCATCGTCGCGGCCGTGATCCTCGCGCTGCTGGCCGTGGGCCTGTGCGCACGTGTGGCCCGTGACGCCCTCGGCGCACCTGCGGACGAGGCGGCGGATGTTCTACCGATCTACCTGGCCATGGTCACCCTGGCCGAGGGTGGGGATCCCGGTTCCCGCCAGCACCTCGAGGCCAGCTACGAAGCCCGCGGGCTGCGAGCCCGGGCCGCCACTTACAGCACCCTGTACCCGGCGACCCTGCCTGCGCTGCTGCGACCGGCGGCGGGCCTGGGCTGGCCTGGGTTCGTGAAGCTCTGGCGTGTCACGTTGCTGCTGGCCCTGTTGGGCTGCGGCCTGCTGGGGGCTGCCCTGTTGCCCCGACACGGCTGGGCCCGTGGCCTGGCCGCGCCGCTGGCGGTGGTGCTGCTGTTGCTGCTTCCGGCCAGCGCCGAGTGTATACGCCTGGGACAGATCAACATGGTGCTGGCGCTGCTGATGGTGCTGGCGATGTTCTGTGTCGCACGTCGCTGGGATGGCGCCGCGGGCTCCGCGCTGGCCTTTGGCGCTGCCGCCAAGCTGGTGCCCGGGTTGCTGGTGTTGCCCCTGCTGGTGGCTCGGCGCTGGCGGGCTGCGGGCGCTGCGGCGCTGGTGGGTGCTCTGTGTCTGGGCGTGACGATGGCCTGGCTGCCTCTCGAGCGCATCCTGGACGGGGTGGTTCAGACCGCGCGGTTCCAGGCCGCCATCCACCCCGACTGGGCTGCGCGGCACATGCGGCCCGCTGGCTGGCTGGCCTTCCTCGCCACCCTGCGTCACGGCCCGCTGTTGCTGCTCACCCTGGCCCTGGGACTGCCCGCCGCCGCCCTGAAGCCCCGTCGCAGTGTGCTGCTGGCCGTGCTCGCCATGCTCAGCGCGTGGCTGGGCTGCACGGCATCGGCGTTCCACATGCTCTACCTTCCGCTGCTCTACCCGGCGTTGGTCTACGTGGTGCTGTGGCCGCTGGTGCGAGAGTCTGACTGGCGCTGGGCGCTGCCCAGCTCGGCTTTGGCCCTCGCGGCGCTGGCGCTGGGATTCGGGGTTCGGCCGGAATCCGTGGTACTCGAGGCCCGCATGAGCCTGGTGGGCTTCGTCCTATGGGGCCTGTGCCTGGTGCGCCTCGTGGACGCTTGGCGGCGTGGTTCGCGCGCGCCTGGCCATCCGCTGCTGGAGCGCGTGCTGGCGGTGTACCCCGCCGCTGTTGCGCTGCTGGTGGGCGTGTTGTTCGCCCGGGCGCTGCCCGCCCATCGTCCCCTGGCTCCCCCGGTCCCGCCGGTGATGCAAGAGGAGATCCGGGTGGGCTTCATTCGTCCTGGCGATCCCGCACCTGGCTCGACCGAGACGGCCTCCACGGAAGCGCCTTCGTCGGTGGATCACCGCCGCACGGGCCAGTGGCCCCAGGTGGTGGTGGGCTCGACCGTCATGCCTGGCAGCCACGGGGCGTTGCAGCGCCACCTCGAGCTGAGCGCTGAGACCTGGGCTGCCCTCGAAGGCGAGCCGGAGCTGGGCGGGTGGGCGCGTTGGGTGCTCGACGCGACCCCCACCAATGAGCTGCGAGAACAGCTTGCGGCGGACACTCTGAGGTGTCTGGTGCGCGAAGGGCTGGCCCTGGAGGCCGTAGCGGACGACCCACGCCTCGACGCGCTGAGGGCGTCGTACCAGGGTGCGCTGACCGGTGCTGCCGCCCCAGAGCGGAGCCGCAGGAGCCTGGGGGACTAGCTCAAGGCACGTCGGTCTGGCCGCGGGTGTTGTCGCCCCAGCACAGCACACCGCCCGACTTGCCGTCGACATAGGTGCCGCAGGCGTGCTTGCCGGTGACCGAAGTATCGACCCTCTGCCAGTCCACGCCGGTGGGCGGCACCGTCTGGCCCTGGTCGTTGATGCCCCAGCATTCCAGACGACCGATGCCAACGGTACCGCAGGTGAACTGGGCGCCTGCGTCGAGCGTGGTGTACTCCGGGCCGGGAGGGGTGGTCTGGCCCTGAGCCGCGCTGCCCCAGCAGATGGGGGCGCCCTTGGGGGTCAGTCCGCAGGTGTGGTCCGATCCGGCGGTGATGTCGTCCAAAAGATCGGAGGGAACATCGCTGACGCTGCCGCCGCGATCGGCGCCCCAGCAGGACGCCGCGCCGCCGAGCTCGATTCCGCAGCTGTGGACCGCGCCGAGGGAGAGCTTCACGAACTGCTGGCCCTTGGGTAGGGTGGCCTGGCCATCGTCGTTGCGGCCCCAACACGCGATATCGCCTACCTCCAGCAAGGCGCAGTTGTGATCGCCGCCGACCCACAGCCGGCTGACCGGGCGGGTGGGCGCCAGGAGCTGGCCATGGGTGTCGCTGCCCCAACACAGCACACGATCTGAGTCGTTGACGCCGCAGGTGTGGGCCTTGCCGGCACCGAGTGTCACGAAGGTCTCGCCCGTGGGCGGTGTGGACTGGCCGTCGGTGTTGTCGCCCCAGCAGATGGACTGGCCGTCGGTGGTCAGACCGCAGGTGTGCTGCCCGCCGACGGCGACGGCCCTGAAGTCGTAGCTGAGGGGCTCGCCGGTCTCGCCGGTGTCTGGGCCGGTGTCTGGGCCGGTGTCGTGGGTGTCCGTGTCCGGGCCGGTGTCGTGGGTGTCCGGGCCGGTGTCGTCGGGACCACCGCAGGGTTCGTCGGTGAAGACGATGGAGCAGGCGATGGGCCCACCCACCAGCAGCATGGCGGCGACGGAGACGGGAAGAGTGGTGGAGACGCGCATGCTTAGAACCCCATTTCGACGCCGACGCCGAGGTCGACCAGCGGCTGTGCGACCCAACCGGCGCGCAGAGCGCCCACGAGGGAGAGACGGCGGGTGAGGGGAAGACCGGTCTGGGCCAGGGCGACACCGCCGAAGTGGAGGGCGCTGTACTTGCCCCCGCAGTCGTTGGTGTAGCTGTCGAAGGCCGTGACGAACTGGGCGCCCGCCGAGACGGGGCCGAGCTCGTAGGTGATACCGAGGCCGACGGGGGCAAGGATGCCGCCGCGGCCAAAGGGGATGCCCACGCCCAGGTCAACGATGGCTTCGAGGTGTGCCGGGAGCTCCAGGCCCACCTGCAAGCGCGCCGATGCACCAGCGCCGCCCACCAGCCCGCCACCCAGGATCAAGCCGGCGGAGAGGGGGGGCTCGCCCGTGAGCCAGGTGCCATCCCAAGTGTCGCGCCTGACGCTCATGGTCATGGCACGGACGCCGCCGGGGATGTGACCCTGCTTGATCTCGACCCGCTCGCCCGGCGCGACCAGGACGGGTTCGTTCTTGGAGGTGACACGAACTTGCCCATTGTCCACTGCGACGAAGACTTCTTCGAAGCCTTCCACCAGGAATCGGGTGCCCTCGATGGCCACCAGCACCTTGCCGACGCTGATCTCGAACGGGGCATCAGCGGTGTAGAACACGCCGCCCTTGCTCTGCTCGATGCGGCGCAGGCCCAGGGTGATGTCCGAGGCTTCCTGGACCAACAGGGTGAGCCCATCGCCCATGTCCAGCTCCACCCTGGCGCGGTTGGTCTGGATGCGGTCGCCTTCGTCGAGCTGGAAGCCGGGGCGGAGGGGCGTGGAGACGCCGTCGCGAACACAGACTGTGCCTGCGGACATGTCCACCTTGCGCCACGATCCGTCCTCGCCTTCGGCGATGGCCTTGACGACGGCCAGGTCGGCCGCGAAGAGGGGCTGGGGCAGCGCGAGGGCCAGCAGCAGCGCGAGGGCGCCGATGAGGCCCGCGAGTCCGCGCTTTGCCTGGAAGGGATGGGGCATGGTCACCTACCGACGAGTGCAGGGGCCGGCCGTGGAAGAGGCCGGGAGCGAGGCCGATATACTACCGCGTGGCGGGCGGCGAGGGGAAGCGCAGCGAGTCAGAGGTTTGTCGAGCGCTCACTGAGGGGCAGCAGCCTGGGTGGGCGGACATTGCGGCTCGGCTGCGGTCAACGACTCGGCCGCGGGCCGAGTCGTTGTCCTCCGCCCATTCTTCGGGGGGAAGACAGATTCTACTGCACATACCCCAGGGCCTTGAGCGCCTCCATGGTGGCTTCGTCTTCGTCTTGGACCATGACGCGCTGGGCCATGGAGTCGTGGGGGACGATGACCGTACCCGGCGTGATCTGCAGCTTGTTGCCCTCGAAGACCTGCACCTGGGCGCTCACGCCGATGTCGCGGCCGGTGCGTTCTCCCTCGAGCCGCATCGTCGTCGGGGCCTCGTCTCCAAACAGGACGTACAGGGTGCCGCGAGGCTTGGGCCCCGGGGTGATGCTCACGCGGGTCTTGTCGTCGGACAGGGTGACCACGGCCACGTCTGCAGGCACGGACTTGGGGGTCTCGCCCCACTCGAGGTTGGCCCGGCGGGTGCGATCGGCTTCGGGGTCGAGCACACCGGCTTCGGCGATAGGCCCGGGGAACACCAGCTCGATGGGCGAGCCCTTGCGTCCCATCAGCTCCACCCGAAGGCCCGGCCCCACCGGCCAGCCTGTGGCCTGGGCCAGCCGCTGTCGCCATCCGGGCAGATCCGCAGCTCGCTGTTTGGCGAGATCTTCGGTCTCTCCCGGGTCGCCGGCGATGTCGTAGAGCTCTTCTTCGCCGCTGACGGTGTGCAGGATGTACTTGCCGGACTGATGGACCACCGCCCAGCGCTCGCGGCTGTACATCAGGTACCCGATGTGCAGTGGGCGGTCGTGCAGGGCTTGGGTGGTCTCGGCCTCGAGCCCGGCCCTCGCGGGGTCGAGCAGGGGCGCCAGGGAGCGCCCGGCCATGGTGGGCCAGTCCGAACGGGGTACGCCCAACACATCGTAGAGCGTGGGGGCGAGGTCGATGAGCCCCACTTGGGCGTCCACGTGGTGTGGGCCTCCGGCCCAGCCGCCCGGAGGGCGGAACCAGAGCACCGTGCGCACCAGCTCGTCGTAGAGGCTGTGGTTGTGCTCGAAGCCGTCGTGGTCCCAGAACTCCTCGCCGTGATCGGTGTGGACCACCAGCAACGTGTCGCCGGGCAGGGCGTCGATGGCCGCGAACAGTCGCCCCAGCTCGTTGCTGGTGTAGCGCACTTCGCCGTCGTAGCGACCTTCGATCCAGCGCTTCTCCGTCTCACCCAGCTTGCCTTGCTTCTGCAGGCGGCTGATGTCCCAGCGGTTGAAGCGTCGGGGGAACTTCAGCGAGGGGGTCTCTTCTACATAGAGGTTCTTGAAGCGCCCAGGGGCGTCGTAGAAGATGTGGGGGTCCATGATGTGCACGAACAGGAAGCTGTCCATGCTCTGGTGGCGCTCGAGCCATGCGATGGCGCGGTCGACCTGATCCGAGGACTTGGCGCCGTTGTCGTAGTACCAACTGTCGAAGCCGTCGCTGAAACCGAAGCGGGGCACGAGGTGCACGTTGGCGGAGAAGCCGCCGGTGACCAAGCCGGCGTCGCCCAGGACCTCGGCGAAGGTGGGGGTATGGATGGCTGGCAGGGGATAGGCCCCGGTGAACGCCGATCGGAAGCTGGGCTTGGTGCGTGGTGCGGGGGCGTAGGCGCGGTCGAACACGTAGGCCCCTTCGGCCAGGGCGTCGAGCTCGGGCGATGCTCCCACGGGGTAGCCGTGCACGCCGATGTGGTCGGCGCGCAGGGCGTCGATGCCCACCACCACCACCCGGCGCGGCTGCTGGTTGGCGCCGGCGATGACCGGAGCGCTGAGCAGGGCCAGATCCCCCACGGGGCTGTCGCCGGGGGTGCTGGAGAGCTCGAGGGAGACCTGTTGGCCCCCGAAGCGGCTCAGGTCCACCTCGACGTCCTCGAAGCTCTCGGACACCTCGACGATGAAGCTGGCCAGGCGCTCGCCGTTCACGGCGACGTGGATCTCGACGCCGTCGCTCTCGGGGAGGGACAGATCGATGCGGGGCCGGATGCCCAGGCCGAACTGCAGGGTGGCTTCCGCCGGCAGCTCGAGCTCCCAGCTGGCCTTGCCCGGCGCGGGCAACAGCATGCAGGCGCGGGTCTCAGCGCCGAGGGTGGTGATGGTGCTGACGAACTCGTGGGCCGGCAAGTTGGCCATGCCGTAGGCCAGGCGGCTCTGCTGCTCGGTGGTGGCCGCGTGTATCAGCTGGAGGGACGCCTCGAGGGCCTCTGGCGAGCTCTCCAGGGAGACCCAGAGGCTCTCGCCCAGCACGGCCCAGGCGGCGTGGGGAGCTTCGATGCGGTCCAGGTCACGGCGGTACTCGAGAGGCTCACCGTCGAGGTGTAGCTCGAGGCCTGCAGGGGGCTGGCGGTAGCGTTTCTTGGGGATCAGCACCGGCAGATCGTGGGTGTACTTGATCAGGCGGTCGCCGCCCCGCTGCCGGGCCCAGCCATCGGAAAGCTCGTAGACTCCGTCGGAGGGGTGACCGCTGGGCAGGTTGTGATCCGGGAGCTCGAAGCTGGCGGCGCCGAGCTGATGGAGCGCGCGCCAGGCCGGTGCGGCCGGATCGTCGAGTCCCAGCGAGGGACGCTCGGTGTGGCGGGGGGCAGGCAGCTCTCGTGGCGCCGGGGTGCAGGCGGCGAGGGCGAGGGCGATGAAGATGGTGCGATGGCTCATGGCGGGCGCCTTGTATTCACGGAGCGGGCCTCTCGCTTCCTTGCCGAGGCCGAACCCGTGGAAATGCGGCGTGATTCCGGTTGCCCGCACCAGGACGCACCGCTAAGGTATCGGCCCCTACGCCCGGCCATCGGTTCCGCCGGGCGATGTTTGTTCACCTGATGGAACCTGGAGCGTCGCCCATGGCTGCCAAGGTCTTCGAAACCGCTGATATTCGCAACATCTCGCTGGCCGGCCACGGATTCTGTGGCAAGACCTCGCTGGGTGAAGCCATCCTCTTCAATGCAGGAGCCACCACGCGCTTTGGCAACACCGAGGCGGGCACCTCCACCTTCGACTACGAGCCCGAAGAGCAGAAGCGGGGTGGGTCCATCGCCTCGTCCTTCGTGTGGGTCGAGTACAAGGGCAAGAAGCTCAACATCATCGACACCCCCGGGGACCAGAACTTCCTCTACGACAGCTTCAACGCCATGGACGGCTCTGACTGCGCCGTCATCATGGTGTCCTGTCCCGACGGCGTCGAGGTCCAGACCGAGCGTTTCTGGAACCGCGCCGTGCAGAAGGGCATCCCTCGCGTGATCTTCATCAACAAGATGGACCGTGATCGTGCCAACTGGAAGAAGTGCATGGAAGACATCGAGGAGACCTTCGGTGTCAAGCCCCTGATGCTGCAGGTGCCCATCGGCGCCGAGCAGAACTTCGAGGGCGTCTACGACCTCGTCCACCAGAAGGCCTACGCCTGGCCCCACGACGACTCCGGCACAATGAGCGAGATCGACGCACCCGCCGAGATCGCCGACGACGTCGAGACGGCTCGCGAGACCCTGATCGAGGACATCGCGTCCACCGACGACGATCTGCTCGAGCAGTACATGGAGACCTTCGAGCTCGACCCGAACGACATGATGCGCGCGTTCGCCAAGGCCTTCTCGGCCGGCGACGTGGTGCCCGTGCTCTTCGGCGCCTCCGGCCACAACATGGGCGTGCAGCCCCTGATGGACCTGATCGCCGAGTACGCCCCGGCCCCCACCGCCCTGGCCCCCCTCGACGCCGAAGACGAAGACGGCAACCCCCTGCAGATCGAGCGTGCCCCCGGCACCTTCGTCGGCCGGGTCATCCGCACCTTCATCGACGAGTTCTCCGGTCAGGTCAACATCGTGCGCGTCTACGCGGGCGAAGCCCCCGAAGATGGCATGGCCTACAACGGCCGCACCGAAGACAACGAGCGCCTGGGCACTCTGCACATCCAGCGCGGCAAGGAACGCGACGCCATCGATCGGGGCGTCTGCGGTGACATCATCTCCGTGGCCAAGCTCAAGGACACCCGCACCAACGACACGTTGAGCGAGACCAGCGCCAAGCGCAAGCTGCCCGGCGTGGTCTACCCTCAGCCCATGATGTCCTACGCCATCCAGCCGGCATCCCGGGGCGATGAAGACCGCATCAAGACCGCGGTCGAGCGCCTGCTCATCGAGGACCCCACCCTCAGCATCACCTACGACGCCATCTCCAACGCGATGGTGCTCAACGGTATGGGTAGCTCCCACCTCGAGGCGGCCATCGACAAGATGGCCCGCAAGTTCAAGGTCCAGGTCAACACCGCGCTGCCCGCCGTGCCCTACCGGGAGACCATCGCCAAGGCCATCCAGGGCGTCGAAGGCAAGCACAAGAAGCAGACCGGCGGCGCCGGTCAGTTCGGTGTGTGCTTCATCCACGTCGAGCCCACCGAGCGCGACGAGGGCTTCGAGTTCGTGGACAAGATCGCCCAGGGCCGCATCCCGCGCCAGTACATCCCCTCCGTCGAGAAGGGTGTCGTCGAGCGCATGAAGAGCGGCGCCTTGGCTGGCTACCCGGTGGTCGACATCCGCGTCATCCTCTACGACGGCAAGTATCACCCCGTCGATTCCAAGGACGTGGCCTACCAGATGGCTGGCTCCAAGGGCCTCAAGGCCGCCATGGAGAAGGCCGGCATGACCATGCTCGAGCCCTACTACGCCATGGAGATCCAGATCCCCTCCGAGTCCATGGGCGACATCATGGGTGACGTCACGTCCCGCCGCGGCCGCGTGCTGGGCATGGACCCCAAGGGCAAGCACACCATCATCAAGGCCGTCTGCCCCCTGGCCGAGATTCAGCGCTACGCCCCCGACCTGCGCTCCATGACCGGCGGTAAGGGCTCCTTCACCATGGAGTTTGCCGGCTACGAGCCCGTCCCCCACAACCTGGTGGACGGCATCCGGCAGGCCTCGCCCTTCTCCGACAACGACGACGACGATTAGCCTGATCGGCTGCGTTCCTCGCCTTACGCCCCCCCACGGTTTCAGCCGCGGGGGGGCGTCGCGCTCAGGGCTGCGCTTGCTGGTGCGTGGATAGCCGCATAGCGATCCTGCGAGGCAGACTGTCGTTTGCCGGGAGCAGCGAAGATCATGGAAGAAGAGATCCCCTTCGGGCGGCTTGGCATTCCCAGAGCTCTGCGGGAGCTCGTGGTGCCCTCGGCCCCCGTGGACGATCGGCTGGCCTTGGCCCAGGGTCACCTCACCGACCAGCTCTCCGAGCTGCTGGGCTGCGCCTACCTGCTGGCTCAGGACCCGTCGCCGGATGTGCGGGCTGCCGCGGCGGCCACCCTCAGGGCCATGCCGGACGAAGAGATCGCGCCCCTGGTCACCCAGGAGTCGCCCACCAAGATGCTCGAGTTCCTGGCCGTGTTGCGCAACGACTCCCCCGTTCTCGACGCGCGGATCATGATCATCCGCAACGCCAATGACCGCACCATCACCATGATCGCCGAGCGCGCCGACGCCCTGCTGTGCGAGCGCATCTGCTACAACCGCGAGCGCCTGCTCATGACCCCGAGGGTCTACCTGGCCCTGCACGGCAACCGACGCTGCGTAGACGAGCACCTCGCCAAGGCGGCGTCGTTCCTTCGCATGAACCGCTGCCTTCCCGAGGCGCCCGAAGAACGTGACCTGGGCATCGGGTCTGTGGACCTCGAGGACGAGGTCGAGGCCGCCCTGAGCGGCAAGCGGTCCATCGCGTTGTCCAACCGCGAGTCTGGCGCCCTCGAGCTGTTCGACCTCGACGCCCCCGACGACGAGGACGACCTCTTCCACGGCTTCGACTTCGAGTTCACCGACGATCTCTCATCCTTCTCCTGGGACCTGACCGAAGACGGCGAGTCCAATCCCGACGACGAGATGAAGCTCGAGCAGAAGGTCTCCGGCATGACGGTGGGTCAGAAGATCAAGCTGGCCCACGTAGGCAACAAGACCGTGCGCGCGCTGCTGCTCAAGGACCGCAACAAGCAGGTGACCATGGCGGTCATCAAGTCCGGGCGGCTCACCGATGGTGAAGTCAAGGGTATCGCGGGCAACAAGAACATCGAGGACGAGGTGCTGCGCGAGGTGGCCACCAACCGTGAGTTCATCCGGAAGTACCCGGTCAAGGTCGCGCTGGTGAACAACCCCAAGACCCCTCCCAGCGTGGGGGTGCGGCTGGTCAGTCACCTCCAGAAGCGAGACCTTCAGGACCTCACACGCAACCACAACATCCCTTCGGTCATTCGCCAGGCCGCCATCCGGCTCTTCAAGAAGAAGTTCCGGTCAGAAGGTAAAAAGAAGAAATGACCCAAGGTGACCGAGAGTCCATGCAGAAGGTGGTCGTCACCCTCGACGGCCCCCACGAAGCTCTCCGCGCGGTGTGCGGAGAGCTGGATCAACACCTGGCCCAGATCGCCCGTGCGCTCGTGGTGCGCGTCAGCCGTCGTGGCAGTGAGCTTCGCATCGGGGGAGACGACGGCTCGGTCCACCTGGCCGCCCATGTGCTCGAGCAGCTGCACATCCTGGCGCTGGCCCGCTTCCCACTGCACACCAGCGACGTGGAGCAGGCCTGCCGGCTGGTGCAGCGCGATCCCTCCATCGACATCATCGCCCTGTTCCAGGACACCGTCTTCGTGCCGGGGCGCAAGCGCAGCATCTTTCCGCGCACCCCCATGCAGCGGGAGTACATCCAGGCCATCCGCGAGCACGACCTGGTGTTCGGCGTCGGGCCCGCGGGCACGGGCAAGACCTACCTGGCCATGGCCATGGCCGTCGGCGCCCTGAAGCGCGACGAGGTCGCCCGCATCGTGCTGTGCCGGCCGGCGGTGGAAGCGGGAGAGAAGCTGGGCTTTCTCCCGGGAGACATGGCCGAGAAGATCAACCCTTACCTACGCCCGCTCTACGACGCGCTGCACGACATGGTCGGCCACGACAAAGCGGCCCGCTTGATCGAGCGAGGCATCATCGAGGTCGCTCCGCTGGCGTTCATGCGCGGGCGCACCCTCAACGAGGCCTTCGTGATCCTCGATGAAGCCCAGAACACCACCTCCGAGCAGATGAAGATGTTCCTGACCCGCCTGGGCCAGGA
>Ga0307987_1000169_pt1 | contig 40580 bp, 26 predicted proteins | sample EllFjometagen181_FD_203157 | JGI IMG/M metagenome (GOLD analysis project Ga0307987, IMG submission 203157) | Marine microbial communities from Ellis Fjord, Antarctic Ocean - #181 | ecosystem: Environmental > Aquatic > Marine > Unclassified | place: Southern Ocean | collected 2014-10-08 | reverse complement strand
AATCTAAGGATGAGTTATTGGATGAAGAATTTGACAAGTTTATTTCCATTTATCCGCCAGATGAAGATGTGAATACCAGGGCATTAAAATATTTCTTTAAGGCTTATATTGTGGATAATGAAATTCGCAAAATAATTGAAGCAAAAGATTTTCATGCATTGCAGACGAATTCAATGCTTACCATGTCGCAGTTTAAAGCGGTTGCAGCAAAATATAGAGAAGTAATTCCAGTTTACATTAACGATTATATCAACTTAGAGCGGTTTGCCGCATAAGAATGCTGAATGCTGAATTGAGGAAAAGGTTTAGCCACGGATTAACACCGATGTACACGGAATAAGAAAGAGAAGAGATTTAGCCACCTGTCTGCGTGCGAGCAACGCACAGGCAGGCAAAAAGGCACAAAGGACACAAAGAAGAAAAAATAAGAGAAGAGATTTTACCACGAATCATACGAATCTACACGAATCAGGATATTGCAGTATTTCTATTTTGTTCCAAAATATAAATTCTGCAATAAGTTCATGCTTTTTTAGTTCGTAATTTTACTGTTGTGATTGATGATTTTAGAGTCGTTCTATATAGACCATATGGAAATGAAAAGATGGCTTCCACCACCGAAGTCACCCCGGAAGTCACCATGGAAGTCGCCACGGAAGTTGAAGGGGAAGTTTTGTAATGAGTATGCATGAAAAAAATGAAATAATATTATATCAAGCAGAGGATTCAACTCAGTTTGAAGTAAAGGTTGAGGATGAAACAGTTTGGTTATCTCAAAATCAAATGATAAGCTTGTTTCAACGCGACCAATCTGTTGTTTCAAGGCATATAAATAATATTTTTAAAGAAGGAGAACTGAAGAAGAAAAGCAATATGCAAAAAATGCATATTAGTGGTTCTGATAAACCCGTTGCATTTTACAATCTTAATGTTATTATTTCTGTCGGGTATAGGGTGAAATCGAAGCAAGGTACGCAGTTTAGAATCATTATGGAACACGGTACTATTCGAACCCAAGGCGAAAACTTGGAATTGATTACTAAAGATGGGATTGAAGAATTGCCTCTGGAAGAAATGGGTGGGCATGCTGCCGAAATGCATTATTTCATCGACTGCGTGATTAATAACGAACCTGTAACCCGTTGCCTGCCTAGTGACAGCGCATTGTCGGTTGCGTATGCTCTTGGAGTATGAGGTTTTATAAGGATAAATTTTAAATAAAAAAATAGAGCAGTTGCATACTTCTTATTAATGCAACGACTGCAACGCAGTCGAATAAAAGCAAACAGATAATTGAACAGAAGTCAACAAATTCAGAAGCAGTTAAATATGATATTGTATCATTACCAATATTCCGCTGCGCTCGTTGCTTTAGGACACACGACCAAAGAAAGTGAGGTTGGAGTCTACAACAGCAATGGAACGCAGTATAATGGCCTTCCTAAAGCCTCTCTCCCGTTGGCAGGGTATCATCGCGTTGAATGCATAAGTTCGTTATACGTGGTAAGTGCTATGTGTTAAGAAATAAGAGTTACGAAAAAGACAAAAAGAACTTACGGGACATAAAAAAACAGATCTGCATTAATTGAAAATAATAGAAAAAAAATATATATAATGAATACATTCAAACCATTTGGAGCTATTCCATCTGAAAGGCAATTGAAGTGGCATAAACTTGAAACATATGGTTTTATACATTTTACTGTCAACACATTTACAAATAAAGAGTGGGGCTACGGTGACGAGTCTCCAAAAATTTTTAATCCAACAGATTTTGATGCTGATCAAATTGTTTCTGCAGCAGCAGCCGGGGGATTGAAAGCCTTGATTCTCACATGTAAACATCATGATGGATTCTGCCTATGGCCATCAAAATTTACCGAACATTCAGTCAAGAATAGTCCATGGAAAGATGGCAAAGGAGATGTGGTTAGGGAAATCTCAGATTCGTGCAGAAAACATGGGTTGAAATTTGGTGTTTACCTTTCACCATGGGATAGGAATCATGCAGACTATGGAACGCCGAAATATATTGAATACTTTAGAAATCAGCTGAATGAGTTGATAACTCAATATGGTGAACTTTTTGAAGTTTGGTTTGATGGTGCTAATGGTGGAGATGGCTATTATGGTGGTGCAATGGAAACTCGTAATATCGATAGAAAAACATATTATGATTGGGAAAATACTTATGCAATTATTAGAAAAAATCAACCGAATGCTGTAATCTTTAGTGATGGTGGTCCGGATATTCGCTGGGTTGGCAACGAGCATGGTATTGCTGGTGATCCATGCTGGTCAACGCTTACCAAAGAAGGACGATATCCTGGAATAGGCGCGGATGATACCGAGGTATTCTCTGAAGACACAATGGTTGATGCATGGGCTTCTGATACAGACTTACTTAATCATGGAGATAGGTCAGGGAAAGATTGGGTACCTGCTGAATGCGATGTGTCTATACGTCCAGGATGGTTCTATCACAGTGCAGAAGATGATAAAGTCCGAACACCAGAAAATCTATTTGACTTGTATCTAAAATCTGTGGGACGAAGCTGTTCATTTCTGCTTAATCTTCCACCTACGCCAAAGGGGCTTTTGCATGATAATGACGTAAAGTCTTTAATTGGATACAAAACTTTGGTTGATAAATTTGAAAATTCAAATATAATATTGAATGCAACTTTATCTGCATCAAATACCAAAGAAAGTAATGAATTCTCTGTTGAAAATATGATTGATAATAATCCTGAAACATTCTGGTCAACCGCTGATGATGGATCTTCTACATGGATAGAGATTAGGTTTGAAGAAGAACAAGAGTTCAACATTATTGGGCTACGTGAATATTTACCTCTTGGTCAAAGAGTAGATAGTTTTTCAATAGATATTTTGAAAAACAGTGAATGGAAAAACATCGGCACATATGAAGCAATCGGCGCTAGACGTCTGATTGAAACTGGTTTGCAAAAAACAACTGCAATAAAGATTACTTTTGGGTCACAAGTATGTCCTGCAATTTCTCAAGTTGGAGTGTATAAAGTAAAACTGTAAATGGTAAATTGTAAACGGTAAACTAATGAATGCCTCATCCGACTCGATAAGTCTTTTAAGGGCATTATAAATGATTATGGAGCGGTATGTAGGGGGCGACCTATGTGTCGCTCCTATTGATTAAAAGAATATGACATGAAAACAAATAAAGGAACAAACAAAATGAATGATAAGATAGATGATACAAATGTTTTAGAAGATATTGAATGGATTTCACTGCGTTGGCATAATGCACCTGATACATCAAAACCAAGGGTATTACTAGTTGGTGATTCAATTGTAGCTGGCCATGGGACTCTAGTATACGAACTTTTAAAAGAAAATTTATGTGTTGACTTTTTTGCAACGTCAAAACATATTACAAATAGTGACTATATGTCGGACCTTGACATTATGTTACAGAAAAGTAATTACGAGCTGATTCTCTTTAATAACGGATTACACGGATTTGATGTTGATGACAAATATTATAAACAAGCATTATTTGACGCTCTTACTTATCTAAAGACTAAGACAAATTGTTTATGCTGGCGCAGTTCAACACCTATGTTGTCAGCGAATTTAAATGATTTTAATTCAGAAAGAACCCCAAGAATTATTAGTAGAAATCGTGATGCTGATGAAGTTGCCAATAGTTTAAATTTGGCATCTCTTGATTTATATACACCAATGGCTGAAAATAAAAGCCTATTTTCTCAAGATGCTGTTCATTATACAGAGGAAGGTCAGAAAACTCAGGCCAAAATGATTGCTGATTTTATAAATAAGGATAAAAATGAATAATAAAGATACTAGAACAACATGGATTGAACCATATCAAAAAAGCGAATTTAAATTTGAGGGGCACAAGGTTACGATTGTACACCCTACAGAAGCATTAAACGGTATGCCGTGGGCATGGAAAGGTGAATTCTTGAATGCTTTTCCAGGAACCGAGTTGGCTCTGCTTGAAAAGGGTTTTCACATTGTCTCTATAGAATATCCAAATATGTTTGGAGCCCCACAAGTGGTTGAAATTTGGAATAATCTTTATCACCTTTTGGTCAATGAATATCACTTTGCAATTAAACCAGCACTTATTGGTCTAAGTAGAGGTGGTCTTTATTGCTACAACTGGGCAATAGCTAATCCAGACAAAGTTGCATGTGTTTATGGAGATGCACCTGTGTGCGATATGAAAAGTTGGCCAGGCGGAAAAGGCAAAGGCGACGGCAGTCCGGAAAACTGGCAAGAAGCAATGAAAGTTTATGGATATCAAACAGAAGATGAATTTATTGCATACAGTGGTAATCCAATCGATAACTTGCTACCACTTGCAGAACACAACATTCCAATTCTTCATGTTTATGGTGACTCGGATGATGTTGTTCCATGGGATGAAAATACAGGAATTATTGCTGAACGATATCAAGAAATGGGTGGAAATATTCAACTGATCAGCAAATCAGGTTGTGGTCATCATCCTCATGGATTATCTGATCCAAAACCAATAGTGGATTTCATTGTAAAGCACACAGTATAGTGAAACTGGATATGTGATTTGTTTGACGCAAATGTTAGAAGAATAGTGAACCGCTCTTGCATACTGAGAGCAATACTCGCAATCTCATGTCAAACTTTCAATTTTCAATTTCTTTAACATTGTCACAGACCGTGTGCCGCCATCTTTGTCAAGCCGTAGGAACGTAGACGGAAGCTTACAAAGCAAAGTAGTATGACCAAAATGGGGTTTTAACCAGAAAGTCCCAAAAAAACATTAAAATCCAAAGAAAAGTGTTTTATAATTTTCTAATTTTGCTATAATCGCCGCGACTCACACGTGTGATTTAATGTATATAACTAAAGAGAGAGAAAGGAAAACAATGTTAAAAAGACTTTTACTCGCAGGAATTTTTCTGATTGCCAACTTAACGACCGCAAACACAGCTATACAACAAGAGAACCTTGTGAAAAATGGGGATTTCTCTCAAATATCCAAAGATGGCAAAATTGTTGATTGGGCTGTAGATAACAGAGCAAAAGTCGTTTTAACCAATGACATCCCTACCTTACTCTTAAATGGATCATACTGTTATGTTAGACAAAGAATTCCTTTGAAGCCAGAGTGGAAAACTCTATACCTTTCAATGCAAATTAAAGGAAATGCTTTAAAAATTGGCAATGAAAACTGGAAAGATGGACGTCTGGCAATGACTTTTTTTGATGCAAATGATAAAAAAGTTGGTGACTGGCCTAATGTTTTCTTTGTAAAAGGAACAACAGACTGGATAGATTGTCAGCGTGCTTATAAAGTACCTCATGGTGCGGTTACTCTTGAAATTGTTCCTGCCAACTATGGCGCATCCGGAAGTGTGGAGTTTCGTGACATAAATATTACTGTATCAAAGCTATGGAAACCAATTGCCGACATGCCTTTACCAAAGGATGCTAAAAATATCTGGGAACCATCAGACAGCTGGAAACTCAAAAATGATAGCAGAGAAAAAATTTGTATAAATGGTCTATGGCGTTTTCTGCCTGAAACAACAGGTATGACAAAGATTCCTGCGGAAGGAAAAGGCTGGGGTTGGTTCAAAGTTCCCGGAATCTGGCCAAAAGCTAAAGACTGGAATACAAGTGCTGCTGCACAGAAATTGATTCTTCCTGAAGAAATCAAAGAAAAGGTTGATATCAGCAAACTTGAACAAGCATGGTATAAACGAGATATTTATATTCCTGCTTCCTGGAAAGACAGAAAAATCGTCTTAGATTTTGAAATGATTCAAACTCACTGTACTATATATATTAATGGAGAAGAGATTGGTGACATTATTTTTCCTGGTGGCGAGGTTGACATTACGTCGGCTGTTACCCCGGGTCAAAAGGCAACACTTGCAATCCTGCATACCGCACGACCACTTGAAACTGCAACCGATACATTTATGGCACCAGATAGAGCGTTTAAATCTAAGGCTACATTGAAATTCAAAGGTATTACTGGCGACCTATATCTGTTATCTCGTCCAAAAGATAACTATATCACAGATACTCATGTGATTACTTCTACTCGTGAAAAACAAATTACTTTTGATTCTGGAATTCAGAATCTTAAAGGCGAGAATTTTCAAATTACAGCACAAATCTTTAAAGATGATAAACTAGTTAAGACTTTTGAATCAAAACGATTTTCAAAAAACGACCTAAAAGGTGGACGTTTCAAGTTTTCATCAACATGGAAAGATCCTATATTATGGGACACACATACACCAGACAATCTTTATACTGCAAAAATTTCTTTAAAAAGCAAAGTGGTAGTTGATGAACAACTCCCGTTCAGCTTTGGTTTCAGAGAATTCTGGATTGAAGGACGAGATTTATTTTTAAACGGCAAGAGAATTCATCTGCGAGCTCTATTTGTCAGAAACATAGCTGATTTTGCAGACAAGGCATCTTTTGATGGTTCTGTAAACACTTGTGAAAAAATGAAGGAATATGGGTTCAACTACCTTATAACCTGCAACTACAATTTTTCTCCTGGCAGTGTCAGTTATATGAAAGGACTTTTTGATGCAACAGAAGCAACAGGTGTGCTCGCATCTTTTTCACTGCCACATGGAAAAGATTATGGATGGAAACTAGACACCCCCGAACAACAAGAACGATACACCAAATTGACTACATGGTTGATTAGACAAGTGCAAAATAATCCAAGTATAATCACGTATGCAATGAATCACAATGCAACTGGATATTACGGCGATCAAAATCCAATGAAAATGGATGGGAAATATTCGCTGTTTACAACTCCTAATGTTACTGAATCAAAACTAAAATATCTTAAACAAGCAAAAATTGCAGAAAATATTGCCAAGGAGATTGACCCAACTCGTGCTGTATATCATCATCAATCTGGTAATCTTGGCGATTTATACACAGTTAATTTTTATCTGAATTGGGCTCCACGCCAGGAACGTAGTGATTGGATGAACAACTGGGCTGCTAATGGTGAAAAGCCAATCTTCTTTGTAGAATGGGGTTTGCCACATATTGCTTCCTGGTCTAGCTATAGGGGGCCAAATTTCATATGGAGAACATCTGCAATGCAAATGATATGGGACTCTGAATTTGTTTCAGCAATTACAAATCAAAAAGCATACGAGATGACCAAGATCAAGAGAACCATGCAGAACAGAGAAAATGCGTTATGGAAACAGGGAAAGACTCTCAACTGGGGATATCATCTTGCTTATATGTTGAAAGAAAACGAAGCAAACTTTTTTGATATTCAAGCTTGGTATGCTAGTGACAACTGGAAATCATTCAGAATGAAGGGTGTATCTGCAATGCTGCCATGGGATCAAGCGGGACTGTGGACAAGAATAAAAGATACGGATACAGAAAACAATCCTAATCGTTTTAAGAGACTTCAGCAGCCCGGCATTGTGCCCGATTTCTTTACATCAGGCAGTCAATTTATTTATGATACAAACGATGCATACGCTCCAACATCACTAGGCAAAACTTTTCTTCGCTGGAACAAACCTATTATTGCATTTATTACCGGTAAAGCATCTCATCAAACAGAAAAGGCTGGAAACTTTCTTCAAAATGATGTGATAGAAAAACAACTAGTAGTTATTAATGATTCCCGGGAAGAGATAATCTGTAATTACAAATGGTCAATCGATGAACTAGACAATAAAGAAGGTTCCATAGTTGTACCAGCTGGCGATACAAAGTTTATTCCTGTAAAAGTTAAAATCCCAGATGATGCAAAACTAGGAAGATACAACCTTAATGCAACTTTTGAATTTGAAAAGACAGATGTACAAACAGATAATTTTGCACTGAATATTATTGAAAAAGACAATGATAAACTAAAAGGTGAAATTGCCCTATTTGATCCAGAAAATTCAACTGCCACACAACTAACTAAAGCCGGTATACCTTTCAACAAGATTGACAGTAATGCCGACTTGAGACAATATCAGATACTAATTATTGGCAAGAATGCTTTTGAACATAAAGACTCAAAAATTGACTTATCAAAAGCAGAAAAACTTAACATTCTTGTACTTGAACAATCTTACAAAGTGCTTCACAACAAATTTGGGTTCAGAGCAAATATCATGGGACTTCGTCAGACCTTTGCTCGCGACCAATCTCATCCAATTTTAAATAATATTTCTGAAGATTACCTAAAAAACTGGAAAGGAGCCTCAACGCTCACAACTCCATATCTTCAAGAATTACCTGAATATGAAACACACGACCCGAAATGGGATTGGTGCGGATTTGTAAACACACGTGTATGGCGTTCTGGCAACGAGGGCAACACTGCATCCGTCTTAATTGAAAAACCTTTGCGTGGCAACTGGTTGCCATTAGTTGACGGCGGGTTCAATCTGCAATACGCTCCCCTACTGGAATATCGCGATGACAATGGTATAATCATCTTCTGCCAGATGGATATAACAGCCAGAACAGAATTAGAACCAATGACCGATATGCTATATAGAAATATAATAACTTATCTTGATAAACCAGTAGCAAACAGCAATAGAGAAGTTTATTACACAGGAAACGATAAAGGCAAAATATTTCTTGATCAACTAGGTATCATATACACTAAATACAATCAGGAAAAACTAGACGATCAAGCTTTGTTAATTGTCGGACCTGACTCAAAATTAACGAATCTCCCTAAATTGGTTGCAAATGGTGCAAATGCCATTTGTATTGGACTAAATGCCGCACAGACAAAACAAATAATACCTGAAGGAATTGATGTAAAAGATAGTTCGATACACTTTAGAAGTATTGCAGATCTATCAACCCCTGAGTTCAAAGGCATATCAAATAGTGACCTGTATTGGCGAACACAACTATCTCTCGGGGCAATTCAGAATATAGATGAACAATCTAACCAAGCTCTTAAGAAAATCAAGTCAAGCAATGGAACAATAATCCTATCCCAACTCGCACCATGGATGCTAGATTATGAAAAATCAGCAAATCTGCGAATAATGTATAGACGCAACGCCTTCCTTACATCAAGACTACTCGCAAACCTTGGTGCAACATATCAACCAACTAAAATACGTTCTACATTTAATAACAAAACCACTCTGACCAGATATGAACTACCACAGAAATGGGTTGGTATTGAGTGTACGGAAAGTAATGGACTAGAACTAGGATGGCATAAAATAGATTTTGACGATTCTTCATGGAAGTCAATAAAGGTTCCAGGTGTATGGGAAGCACAGCGAAAGGAACTGGTTGAATATAATGGATACTTTTGGTATCGAATCAAATTCAAAGTGCCAGAAGAGATGAAAAACAGTGAAATTACTCTTAACGTCGGCGGTGTGGATGATGAATCATGGATATGGCTTAATGACAAATATCTTGGTGAAATAACAAAAGAAACAAATCCAAAAGATTATTATAAGGCAGACAGACTTTACAAGTTAAAGCCCGAAGAACTTAATGCCGATGGAAAGAATACACTTGTTGTAAGAGTTGGTGACTGGTTCAAGAATGGTGGAATAATAGGAACACCTGTACTTTTAGATGAAGCACGTCCTTCTGTTGATAGCTACTATATACAAAAGCCTATAGCAGATGACGATCCTTACAGATATTATCGTTGGTAACTCGCTTGGCGAGTAGTAAAACCGTTATTCGTTTGTCGTTAATCGTTTATCGGTAGTTCCCACTTTGCGGGAACTAATAATTCTTTAGTCCTTGGTCATTGAGTCACTGAGTTACTCTGTTAATTTAGAAATAAAAAAAATGAAAGAAACAAGATGAAAAATAAAAAAATTGGTATAGCGGTTATTGGCGCTGGTGGGAGAGCACACGGTGTTGTAAAAAACCTAATAAAAGATTCAAATGGAAATGTAGACATTAAAAGAGTTTTTGATCCAGACAAGAAGGTTGTCGCGGAGACTGTAAAGTCTTGGGGTAGTACTACTGTAATATGCGATGACTATCAAAGCGCTATCAACTCCGATGACATTGACTGGGTAATGGTATTTTCACCGAATGTGTATCATTGCGAACACGTATGCTATGCATTTGATTGCGACAAGCATGTATTCTCTGAAAAACCACTTGCAACATCAATTGAAGACTGTCAGACAATTTACAACAAACACATTGAGAGTGGAAACCTATTTGCAACTGGTTTTGTACTTCGCTATGCCCCAATTTATGCAAAAGTTAAAGAACTACTTGATGAAAAATATATTGGCGATATCATCAGTATTGATGCAAACGAAAATATCACACCTGATCATGGTGCATATATCATGCAAAACTGGCGAAGAAAAAAAGAACTTTCCGGACCGCATATTCTTGAAAAATGTGCTCACGACATGGATTTGATCAATTGGTTTGTTGGATCTCTGCCCTCAAAAGTTGCATCATTTGGAGGACTGGACTTTTTTGTACCAGAAAACAATCACTTTATGGACAAATTCAAGAAAAGTGATGGTAAAACAATTTTTGGTGGATGGCAGGATCCTCACGCAGTATCTACACCGTTTGAATCTGATAAAACCTTAATGGATAATCAGGTTGCAATCATTCAATATCGAAATAATGTTAGAGTAATGTTTCAAGCAACAATGTCCAATGCAATTCCCGAAAGAAGAATGTATTTCAGTGGGACCGAGGGCACAATGATTGCCGAGCTTTACTCATCAAGTCTAAAATACAAACGACATGATTCAAATGAAGTAACTATTAGTTTTAAGGGAGACGGACATGGCGGAGGCGACAACTATATCATGAAAGAACTTTATAAATCAATGTCAGAAGATATGGAACCTGCATCCAGTGGAAATGAAGCTCTCGAAAGTTCTGTACTTGCTATGGCAATTGATGAAGCTGCTGAAAACAACAGCATCGTCGATCTTGAACCTATCTGGAAAACAATGGATAGGTAAAAGAAATAGTAAAGGGTAAAGGGTAAACTTAGAAAAGCCTCTGGCAGTATTATTAGATACATTGCGTAGCAACACCATCGTTTACTGTTTACCATTTACCGTTTACTATTTTGCCCACGGTCACCTCGGGACTTATCCCCGTGGAACCATGATTCTGACTACAGCTCCATCGGAGCGACATCTTTGTAGCCACGGGTGTAAACCCGTGGAAAAACAACAAGAGCAACGCTCGTACCTGCTCACGGCAGTGTCCTTCCTTGGATATTGAGTGTTGGATATTGGCTGTTGAATATTCTATTGCTCCTGACCTGTTTAGGATAGGTGGCCAAGGAACGAAGTCGGAGGGGTAACTTTATTGGATGTTGAACGTTCACTAGCTACCACAGCAGTGTCTTAACTAACAACTAAAAACTAATAACTTTTTCGTAGAAAAAAAAATGAAAAAAACAAATATTATAATGATTGCAGCTTCAATATTAATTGGAGCATCAACCATAAATGCCGCAAACATTATTGCCGAAAAACATCTGAAGAAACTGCTTCTTGACTCATCTTTAAAGAGAAATAGAAACGTCGTCTATATCGTTAGCGGTGATAGCACTAGAGACAATAAATTTGCATACACAATGGATTACTATACCCAACAATTTGGTAAAATCAATATGAAAGTCATTAAAAATGCTGCAAGTGGTGAGACTGCAGAGCAGTGGAACAATAATGAACGCCCCAATGCTTCGGTCAACAATGCCATAAAGAACACTACTGGCAAAGGCATAAACACAATAATGGAGTACTCTTTTGGTATAAATGACCAGGCAAGAGGTATTTCATATGAAGAACAAAAAGAGAGATACAAAAAAGGTATTAAGGTTTATCTGAAAGCAAAACCTCAGGCTACGGTTATCTTAGCAGTACCGGTTGCACATATAGGAAAAGGCAAAAATGACGAATTAAAAAAGATTTATGAAGAAATTGCTTCCGAAATGAATCTGATATTAGTTGACACCCTTGCCGCAACAATAGATATTCACGGAAACCCTAAATACTACTTTGATGATTACCATCCAAATAAATGGGGATCTCAACGATTTGTAAATTATATTATGGATCAAATCTTACCTTCTGAGCTTTACTCAAAGGTATCACTTCAAGAAGTACCAGAAAAAACAGTTACAAACACTTCCGAACTGTTTAAAGTTGCTGAAGCGGGCTACTATTCAGGAAATTCGCACAATCTTGGGAGAGAGATGAGCGCAAAAGGATGTTGGAGAACAAAAGAGATTCCTGTTGAACCAAATTTTGGACTGATAATTAAGTACTCCGGAAATGGCAAAAGAATATTTTTCACAGATAAAAAGAGACAAAATTGCCAGGTGAAAATGGTAAGACGTATAAAAGGTAAAGATTATGCTGAAGTAACGGTTCCACAAGATGCATATTTTATGCGAATGAACCTATCTCTGAATGATGCGGTTTATAATCCCAAAGAAGATAATATTTCAGTTAAATACAATACAGAAGCAACAAACTTTATGTCGCTTGATGACATAAACAAAGGTCTGAATATAAGATTAAAAACTGATAACTTTTGGCCTGGGTCACTGGGTCACTTCGTTAATTGAGCGAAAATAAAGGAAAAACAAAATGTTAAAAAGAATAATTATATTTATTGGAGGAATGATACTAGTATCATCTTCATTCGCCGCTGATGCATCTAAAGAAGAACTCAAAGATTATAGATGTGTATCAAATGGTCTCAGACTACCTCTCGTATGGAGAAGCGCGTCTCAACCACGAATTTTTTCTAGATATCGTAGAAAAGCAATGGTTGATATGACGGGTGAACTAAAGCTTATCTTTCCAACATTTTATATGGGTAGAGTTAAACCAAGCAAACTGGTTACCGAATATCCATTCCCAAATGATGTAGAAATTCAGGCAGGAATTGAACCATCATTTAAGATGAGCAATGAAAATCTTGAAACATCCCCTCGAGTGGTTGGCAATACAATAACATACAGAAAAGGAGATAAAGGGACTTATAGAATTATTACTGTTGACCTTGGCGACAAAGTCATAAAAAAAGGTGATTGGTATGGCATCTGGGTTGCTCTGGAAAACCTTGCTGGAACAAACAATGTCCCCTACACGCGTCTTATTGGTGATTCTCAAGAGCAGATTTATGAGTGTTCATACACATCTTCTGGAACTTCATTTATTAAAAACGACTTCATTAGAAACGCCACAAAACTACCTCTTATCGTACTGAAGAGAAACTATATCATGGGGTTCTCGCCCGTTGCAATCTTGGCAAAAACAGATTATGACGGCGACGTCTGGGCAATCATAGGTTCCAGTATACCAGAAGGTTACTATGATATAAAAGGCAATCAATATGGTGACAAGAACGCAAACCTGGGATATGCAGACAAACTAATTTCCACAAAATTAGGCGCACCATCCGTAAATTTAAGCAAAGGCTCTGATAGACTGGAAGCTTGTGCAACTGAACTTAAAGGTAGAATGGATATACTAAAAATTTGTGGCGTAACAAAAGTACATATTGGTCTAGGTGGAAATGACTTATATTCAGGAATAAAGATCATGCATAATTCTGCTCTTAAAATATATAAAAAGATTAAAGATTATAATCCATTATTAGAGATTATTGGAGGAACAACTCTTCCTCATTCTAGATCAACTGATGATTTCAAAACTCTTGCTGGTCAAACCCCTAATTATGTAGATAACGGTCCAGAATCAACACGAGGCAAATGGAATGCGTTACTAAGAACAGACTGCAAATCAGCCGGTTTTGATAATATATTTGAACTGTGTTCGTATGTCGAGTATGATTGGAAAAACACTGGTGGAAAATGGAAGGAAAATGGAAAAACTCCAAAAGATTTTACTCCTGATGGAACTCATCCAACCTGCGCCGGTAGTGAGGCCATTGCTGAACACGCATATCTAATTAATGATTAAGAAACAAAATTTCAGCTCACAGGGTGGATCTTTATTGATAAAGTTGACAAAATTCAAAATTTGTAATTGATTTATCTCTTCGGATTTATTGGGTGATATTTTTTTAAATGAATTGCTTGCGTCTACGACATAATATATAATTAAAGCAATATGAAGAATCAACTTAAATTAACATTGTTTTGTGCTGTTGGGTTAATATTCAGTAATGCACAGGTTTTAAATGCCAAAGAAAAAATGGCTACAGCAAGTATAACTTGCGTTACCTATAGTGATTTTGGAGCAAAAGGTGATGGCAAAACTGATGATATGAATGCAATTGTCAATGCTCATGATTATGCCAATGAACATGGACTTCCTATAAAAACTGACGATGATGCTACATATTATATTGGCGGACTGGACAAAACTGCAATCATTAAAACTGATACAGACTTTGGAACAGCTAAATTTATTATTGATGACATTAATGTCAAGAAACGCAATGCAAATATTTTCCATGTTAAATCAAATCAAAAATCAATATATCTGAAAAATGTCTTGTCCCTTAAAAAGAATCAAAGTAAAATCAATATTTCACTACCTCAGAATTGCGTTATTCAGGTGGAAAATTCCAACAAGAAAAACTATATACGCTACGGACCAAACCAGAGTAGCGGCAGAGCTCAAACAGATGTTTTTATTGTTGATAAAAATGGAAATATTAATGATAACTCCCCTATCATCTGGGACTTCAATAAAATTACTAAATTTATTGCATACCCTATAGATGAAACACAAATGAAAATCACCGGAGGATATTTCACCACAATTGCAAATACCAATGAGTCAAAATATACCTACTATAATCGTGGAATCAGCATTGAACGATCTAATGTGATTGTTGACGGATTAGAGCACCACATCACAGGCGAGGGAGATCACGGAGCACCATACAGTGGATTTATCAATATTCGAAATTGTGCAGATGTAAGAGTTCAGAATAGTATCTTCACTGGACACATGACCTACAAAACAATAGGGTCTGCCGGTAAATCAGTATCAATGGGTTCCTACGACATCACAGCAAACCGTGCAATAAATATTTCATTTGTAAACTGCCGACAGACAAATGACATTAAAAATCGAAAATACTGGGGTATTATGGCATCAAATTACTGTAATAATCTGCTATACGACGGATGTAGCTTTTCCCGGTTTGATGCACATATGGGAGTACTAAATGCAACAATTATAAACTCAACCATAGGGCATGTCGGTATCAACGCCATTGGTCACGGAACATTAACCGTCGAAAACACAACCGTCTATGGAAGAAACTTCATTAACCTAAGAGGAGACTACGGAAGCTCATGGCAGGGCGAGTTTATAATCCGCAATTGTAAATTCATACCAAACTGCGGAAAGCCAGGTAATCCAAACCTTATCAGCGGTTACAATTCTGGACAACACGACTTCGGATATCCTTGCTATATGCCGGAAAAAATCACCATAGAAAACCTTTATATTAACGACTCAAATCACCTCAAAAATTATAGTGGACCGACTATCTTCAGCAATTTCAACGCACATTTCAACAACAACGGCTACATTGAAAAATATCCATATGTCAAAACTAAAGAAGTCATTTTGAAAAATGTGACCACCGAGAGCGGCAGACCACTGAGACTCAGCAACAACAAATTCATGTTTCAAAATGTCAAAGTAATATCAATAAATAAAAAGAAAAACAATGGCAGAACAATTGCGAAATAGTAGTTGAATGCAATTACATCGCATTGAATGCAACTTTCCCACGTTTAATGGCTTCACCGTGGAAAAACATTTAGTTAGACGGTTAGATAGGCGTAGAAAAGCTCCGCAAGCATGAAGAAATTACGAATTACGAATGTCGGAATAGCTTCAGTCTTCGCCCGTTGGGCTACGACCAGACACAGCCGCAGGTATATATAAAGAAGTTGCGAAGCAACACCACCCTTTACCATTTTTACTTTCTTTTGTCCTGCCCACGGCCGTGTCCTTCCTTGGCTATTGGATATTCTTTTTGTCCTCCATTCGATGTTGGACGTTCATTGGCTCTTTTCTTATTCATACTTGATTTATTACATTCGCAGGTGTATTATTATGTTTTGAACCTAACAGAGGAATTTAATCATGGAAAACATTGTATTTATTGTAGCTCATCCAGATGATATGGCATATGGAATGGGTGGAACAGCATGGCTATTGAAAGAAAAATATAACCTTCATGTTTTATGCGCAACACGTGGTGAAAAGGGTCTGAGAGGAATAAAAACAGAGCAAGAAACTGCTGCGATTCGTGAAAAAGAAGAATTAGCTGCATCAAGTAATCTATTGGGAGCAAATGTAACGTTCCTTGATAGAATAGATAGAGAAGTTTTTGCAGACAAGGTAACTTCAGAAAAAGTTGCAAAAATTTTAATAGAACTCAATCCTGTTGCTGTCTTTACAATCTGGCCTATTGATGCACATCCTGACCACTCTGCAGTATCTGAACTCACTAAAAAAGCAATTTTTATATCCGAGTTAGACTGCGAACTATTGTTTTGTGAAGAAAGACTCGACTGTCAGACAAGTCAATTTCAGCCGGATATATATGTTGATATCAGTTCAACAATGGAGTTCAAATTACAAATGCTGAGAACACATGTTTGTCAAAACCCCAATGACAAGATGGCTAAATCTGCGATTAAACAGTCTGGAGCCAGAGGAATGAAACGTAATGTGGAATATGCAGAAGGATTCAAGAATATACATCCTCTTGGGATAAACAACAGGAAAAACATTCTTCTTGGACTGATTTAAAAAGTAACCCCAAAGTTGGGGTTACTTTTTAATTTTATAGTTCCTAAAGAACAAAAATTATAGTTCCTGTTGCCATATACTCAAATGCACCAATATCTGTTGCGCCTTCAGGATTTTCACGCGGACTGCCAAGACCACGTTGGTCATAAAGAAGCCCCAAAGGATTTGTTCCAGCATCACGAGCAGGACTATTCTTAGATATTGCAATTGTCAATGTTGGTCCACCGTTATCAGCCAAAGTACCGAGCAAAGGATCTGTTGCTGTAATATTATTTGTCTCTGTAATTGCACTCCATCCAGTTGGATCACCAATCAGGCAATTCTCAATGTTTTCAATTGTTGGACTTGAGAAATCCTGCCCAGCTGTTGTACCCTCGGTATAGTTGCCATACGATATACTGCTATAAACCGCTGTATTTGTCGCATTGTAGGAAAACGTGATTCCCCCGTATCTTGTGCCTGCACAATAATTAGTTGTAAAAGTACTATTATAGATTTTGAAACTTTCTCCTGGCACATTAATTCCAGATGCATATATCGCACCTCCATATATTCCAGCTCTGTTGTTGACAAAAGTTGAGTTAGCAACATCAGTTATGCCTGCTGACTGAGCACTAATAGCTCCTCCATCTCTTAATGCAATATTACCATCAAAGAGACATCCATTTAGCAATGTATAATCAAGCTGGAACGAGATTGCACCACCATCAATAGCTTCATTTTCTTTAAAAATACAGTACTCAAGAGTTAAATTATCAACTCCACCCTGCATAATTGCTCCACCAGTACTATTGGTAGATTCATTACCTATAAAACTTGTGTCTGATATCGTCAGATATCCAGTACCACCAACAACCAATGCTCCTCCACGCTCTTTACTCTGATTATCAACAAAACTGCAGTTATCCACTCGGCTTGTTATTCCTAACTGACTGTCATAAAAAATTGCACCAGCTTGATTTCCTGATATACAGTTTGTAAATGTTGAATCTAATAATTCAAAGCTAGAAATCTGACTGCTGGCATAAATTGCTCCAGCATGACCAACAGCACTGCAGCTGTCAAAAGTTGAATTTTCAACATAAAGAAAATAATTACCCTGATACCAATAAACATTTACAGCACCGCCATTTGCCAATGAACTGCAGTTTATAAATGTGGAATCTACTAACCTGACCTTTAAGTCATAACTACTGGTACAACCTATGGCACCACCGTTACCCAAGGCTGAACAATTTATAAATGTAGAATTTGTATAAGCCTGATCAACATTTCTGTTTGCCGATACAGCACCACCCTGACCTGCGGGAGCAGTACAATCAACAAATGTACAATTGTTTGCTGTCAATTTAGCATCACGATAAAGATATATTGCACCACCACCACTGGCACTCGTTGTCGAACAATTAGTAAAAGTCAGTCCGTTCAATGTCCACTGAATGTCACCACGATCAATTAACAACGCACGACTTGCACCCTCTGTGGTAATAGAAACTGTGCCACCACCATCAATAATTAATCCATTTTGACCAACATCAGCAATTTCATTTGTTAATGTAACTAATGACACTCCACTAAAATCAATTGTATCATTTGAGGATGCATCAAGAATTGCCTGCCTTAATGTTCCGGCTCCTGAATCTTCCCCAGATGTAACCGTGATTGTTGCTCCATTTGTTACTATAGCAATGCATATAGTAATTAAACACACAAGTGCTCTTATTTCTGTTTTCATCTTATTCTCCTGTTTGTTTTGTTTTCTACGAAAAGTGTGTAGTTCATAGTGTGCAGTGCACAGTAATAGTTGTTCGTCAATCATTGTAATTCAATATATCTTGTTTATCAATATGGCAGGATGAATTGCGAAAATTGCTACGCTCCTGACCTTCTATCTTATTATGATAACGAGGACGTTATCGCTCCCGCCTCGCATTCAAGTGTTGTCTTTTTGCTTGGGAGCGGCAATGTCCTCATTGCCATCTTATTTTTCCTAGGGCGTTGCCCTAGGCTCTGTTCTTACAGGCTATCAGCCCGAACGAAGCACTTGCAAGCTAAAAGCGTGCGTTAGCTAAAAAGACCTTGCGAAGACTGAAGGCATTCCATGCCTATCTAACTCTCTAACGAACCAACCATCTAACTAATTTTAAATTTTTTCAACTCACACGTGTGAGTCAAATCGTATTAAAAAACAATAAAATTGTTTTAATTTTCTAAACCGATTTACCGTCAAAAAGTTCCAAAGATAATTTGATTCTTTCCATATTCTTTTTACCATCTACTAAATCAACCATTCTCTTTATAATAAGCTTAGATGTTTTTTCATCATTCAATCCAAAAGATGAGAGCTTAGGCTTTAGTGAGTACGAAATATTACTATTATTAAATGATACTACAGAATAATCATGGGAAATCCTTTTATTGAGACTGCTAACAGCATTATAGAATGGAGGGGCAATCAAATCTGAGTGTAATACTACACCATCAATATCCAATTCACGTATCTCTTCATATATAAACTTCTCTACCTGCTCATTGTAAATATGATTAGACGGAATATCATCAATATTTATCTCTTTAACAAAATCTACACCATAATCTTTGCAGCACAACTGAATCGCTTTGAGCCTAGAATCAACGCTGTAATGATGACTGTTCCTATGTCCCCAAGTTATGTAAGCCAGCTTCTTCCTACCTGCATCAATAAGCTTTTTTGTAGCAGTATAACCAGCTTTTTCATCGTCAATTGTTATTACATCAGACCCTTCTCGCTTGTTCGTGTTAAAATATAACACCTCTTCATGCAGAGTTTTAAGCCTTTCCATAATCTCTTTAGGCATTTCACTAAAGATTATCACCCCATCAACAACACAATCATCAAGTATGATAATTCTTTCATCCAAATTCTCTGGTAGCTGCTCAAGCAATAATGTTCGATCATGCTCTCTGGCTGCAGGAAGAATTAATGAAAATAGTCGAGACTGAATTTCCCCGCCAATATCTTTAGCCAATATACCCAATGAACCATGACGCTTCTCTTTCATAAAAAGTGCTGAGCGATTCGTCCGGTAATTCAAACGTTTTGCTATCTTCTCTATTTTTCCCTGTACATCTTTACGGCATCTCTTATTGTTTGGATCCTTGCCATTCAGTACTACAGACACCAATTCTCTGGAAACATTGGCCTCTTTTGCTATATCTAATTGTGTTACTACTTTTCTCAATATTTACTCCTAATTCAGTCTACTCACTCGTGTGATTTGATGTAATATATAGATTTTTACAAAAATATGCAACTATTTTTATTGATTTCTTTTAAAAAAACTAATAAACCTTTTATATGAAATAAAAAGCTAGCTATTTATGCCTTCGTTATATAAAATTCACCTAATAAATAAAAATTTGAAAACAGCTCCGCAGGTATCTAATAAATAAGTTGCGACTTTGTCGCGCCGTAGTCAGGAACGGCGAAGGCGGAAGCAACACCATCGTTTACAGTTTACCATTTATAGTTTGATTTAGCCTGCTCACGGCAGTGTCTTTGCTCAATGACTAACAACTAAAAGCTAATAACTTCAAATGTTGGATATTCACAACAATGGTGCAAACGTAACACGTAGTACGTACAACATAAAACGAGATTCTTAGAACCTAGAACGAAAAAAACAATATGAAAATATTAATTAAAAATGGTAACGTTGTTACTCCAAACAAAATTCTTGAGAATCACTATGTCGCATTTTCTGACGGGGTAATAACAGAAATTGATACCATGGCAAGTCTACCTAATGAAAACTTCGATACAATATATGATGCAGAATATAATTATATATCTCCTGGCTTCATAGAAATACACTCTCATGGTGCGGGCGGAAGCGACTTCATGGATGGAACCGTTGATGCAATAATAAATGCTTCAAAGACTCATATGCAATATGGCACAACAACCATATACCCAACAACGCTTGCAAGTACAAAGATAGATTTAACAAATACATTCAAAAATTTTAAACTTGCAAAAGAACAGATAACAGATGGCCCCAACATACCTGGGTTACATCTGGAAGGACCATATTTTGCCCTTGAACACAAAGGTGCTCAAGACCCACAGCATATTAAAGATCCTGAAGAAAAGGAATATAGGGAAATCGTTGCACTTGCAGATGGCTTAATTAAAAGATGGAGTTTCGCCCCCGAACGTAAAGGTTCTCTTGAATTCATAAAATATCTTAACAGCAAAAACATCATATCATCTATTGCACACTCAAATGCAACATTTGATGAAGTCGCTCAAGCTCATGATGCAGGGGTAAACCTTATCACCCATTTCTACTCATGCATGTCAACTGTCAGAAGAATCAAGGCATATAGAGTCGGGGGTGTTATTGAAGCTGGATACTATTTTGATGATATGTATGTGGAAGTAATTGCAGATGGCAAACATCTACCAGCAGAACTACTAAAACTTATTTATAAAATAAAAGGTCCCGACAGAATATGTCTGGTAACCGATTCTATGCGTGCTGCAGGACAAGATGTCAAAACAACTATTCTTGGGAATATAAAAACAGGAATGGAAGTGATTGTCGACGATGGTGTGGCAAAACTAAAAGATAAAAGTGCTTTTGCAGGTAGCGTTGCTACAGCCAATCGACTAGTAAGAACAATGATACAACTTGCAGATGTTCCAATACTGGATGCAGTTAATATGATAACCAAAACTCCTGCAACAATCATGAACATCTACAAGAATAAAGGTAGCATTGAAATAGGAAAAGATGCTGATATAGTAATATTTGACGACAACATTAATATTAAAAAAGTATTTATAGGCGGAAAACAAACATGGAACTATTCATAAACAACTGGCTCAAATTTTTCTTTCTATTAACACCGTTCTTTGCCTTGTCAATGTTTCTGACACTCACAAAGGATCACAGTATCAAGGAAAAGCGCAAACTTGCAATACAAGTTACTGGAGCCGTTATACTGATCTGCCTTATTATGTATTTCTTTGGTGGTTATGTATTTAAAGTATTTGGAATAACAGTAGACGCTTTTCGTGTTGGTGCAGGCGGGCTACTATTCCTCTCAGCAGTCTCATTGGTTAGATCAACAACCCACAGAGCAAAAGCAAACGACCAACTAGAACAAGATATAACAGTAGTACCACTGGCAACTCCAATCATTGTTGGCCCAGCAACCATAGGTACAATACTTGTTTTTGGCACCGAAGTTACATCAACAACAGAACTCTTTTCAGGACTATTATCACTACTATTGGCAATATTAACAATAGGTACTCTACTATTTCTTTCATCTGATGTCGAACGTATACTCGGGAAAAAAGGCATAAACATCCTCAGCAAAATGGCCGGCTTAATTCTTGCTGCCCTAGCTGCTCAAATGATTCTCACCGGCTTTAAAAACTTTATGGGATAATTTGTGATTTCCCCATAAATCGCTGTCTTTATGTTTACAAAAGTTTTTCTCCACCAGAATAAACTTCTTCCACTTTCAATGCAGCTGCTGCATGACCTGGATGCTTTTCAGAATTCCATTTCTTCATATCATCAAAAATATCTCCATCCTTGCAATACTCAATGGTTCCCTTAACTTGATAAGCTTTATCCTCGTTAGTAATAAAAAGAATTGAACCTTTGCTACCCGCAAAAATATTTCTTTGAGTTTTGTCAAAATAATTATCAGCAACCACTAATGTTTCTTCATCGAACTTGCTCACACAAGTAGCATAAATAGCATTTGGCACACCATTTGCATCTACTGTACTGAAAATTATAGGACCTTTTTTATCATCCCATGCTTTACTTACGTTTTCCGGTAGTCTTGACATAGTCATTTCCCTTCATAACACATAATATAACCTTCTATTATGTGGTTTTGTTGTTAATAAATTTAAAATAAGTTCTTAATCATTATGATTAAAATATAATACTATTACATTTGCATCATAAAAACAAGACCTTTATGTTTAAACTCACAATTGTAATATTTTTATTTATATTACCAGGTAATATAATTAAATTGATTAAAGTGTTTGCCAAGTTATTATGCAAAAATCTTGACTTCTATAATTGACATTAAATACATAGTTGATACAATATTTTAAATTTAAAAAGAAAAGTTTGTCAAAATATAGTAAGCATTATGAATAAAATTAGAATTGGGGTTATAGGAGCTTGGGGTCGAGGTAATTTAGCACGTCACTGTCATAACGAAGCTGAAGGTGTTGAACTTGTTGCCGGAGCTGACATCTATGAAGATAAACTTTCTCTATTCAAAGATGAGATGAAAAAGAAATTCAACTATGAACCAGCTTATTACCTAGACTACAAAGAGATGATTCAGAAAGAAAATCTTGATGCCGTGTTTGTTACTTCTCCAGACTGGTGTCATGAAGAACAGGCATGTTATGCACTAAATAATAAAGTTGCTGTATATCTTGAAAAACCAATTGCAATAACAATTGAAGGTTCCGACAGAATATTACAGGCTGCATATGACAATAAAACCAAACTAATGCTTGGTCATAATATGCGATATATGAACTTTACACGTAAGATGAAAGAACTCATTGATAGTGGCGAAATAGGAGAAGTAAAAGCAATATGGTGCCGTCACTTCATTAGTTATGGTGGAGATGCATATTTCAGAGATTGGCATGCTGACAGAGAAAAATCAACAGGTCTGTTGCTGCAGAAAGGCGCTCATGACATTGACATCATTCACTGGCTGGCGGGTGCATACTCAGAACGTGTTACCGCACTTGGTTCCCTATCCGTTTATGGCGACCTACCACGAAGAAAAACTGTTAACGACGGCAAAGTTGATGTTTCATTCAATAATGACCATTGGCCTCCTCTGGAACAAAAAGATTTTAATCCAATCATTAACGTAGAAGATCAGAATATGGTACTGATGCAACTATCAAACGGCGTTCAGGCATCGTACACGCAGTGTCATTTCACTCCAGATAGTTGCAGAAACTATACAATCATCGGAACAAAAGGTCGAATTGAGAACTATGGTGAAACCTCTGGAGAAATCCAAGTCTGGAAAACTAGAAAAGACTTCAACATGCAGGGTGACGAAACCTATTAAATGACTCCTGGCAAAGAAGGACACGGTGGGTCAGATGGCTTGATTGCAAAAAACTTTGTGGAGATTCTGAGAGGAAATACTGAAACATACAGTACACCACAGGCAGCCAGGTACAGCATTGCAACTGGTTGTCTGGCGACAGAGTCACTTCGAAATGGTGGTAAACCACGGAGCATCCCAAAGTTGCCAACAGAACTTGAGCAGCACAACTTCGCCGAAAACTAACAGAAAAACAGAAATAATATTCTTAAAATTCTGCTTGGAAGCCGTAGAATGATTTTTAGCAAATGCCGAGAACGTATTAGCTCCTCCCCTGTTTAGGGAAGGTATTCGAGGAACGAGAACGGAGGGGTTCTTCCTCCCATTATTACAAGACAATATTTATTTGGAAACTTTTGGTAGCACAACCTTCTAGGTTGTTAGCAAGTGCAACGAAGATCGTTGCGTTACATAAATCCCATAGTTCCCATAAGTTCCATTTGTCTCATCAGAGACATTCACCGCCTCACCGAGCAACTTAGACCTTAAACCTTAGAACTTTTTCTCTGCGGGGGGGACCGGCCGTAGCCCTCTGGGCGAAGACTGAAGCTCTTCCATAACTTGCGCATTTTCGCATTTACGCATTCACGCACTTCTTATTAGCTTCTCAAAACTTAACAGAAAAACAGGAAAAATGTATAAAAAACAAAAAAAAGACTTGAAAGAATTCTCAAAAAGATATATATTTCCTCCTCTTTCCTATCGCTCGGGTGGTGGAATGGCAGACACGCTAGCTTGAGGGGCTAGTGGCCGAAAGGCCATGCGGGTTCAAGTCCCGCCCCGAGCACCATTTTTCTATTTTTCGCTCATCCACAAGATACTTGTGACACCACGCGGATAATACTTGCTACCATGGGCTACACCACTAGTCATCTGGTCACTCCATGCAAAAAAAAGATTTTCATCTTTAAGTAGCCAGTTCATATGTGCCGTGTCGGCAATTAAACCTGTTTCAGGAGTTTTTATATTCAAAACCTCCCGTGCCACAAACTGACAAAGATATATTTTTGACAACCATGAGTTATCTGCCGTACTTGAAAGCTTCCATCCATTATCATCGTAAAGACATATCCCCTTAACCAATACTGCTTCAAAATGATTCTTTAAGGCAACGATTAGTTCTGCATATTCACCAGTCGAAGATACTTTATCTTTCATACCCATAACATACGGAAAAACCAATCCTTCGATTGAAGGAATAATAACAGACTCGCAATCCTCTCCAATAATGGCAGGAATCATGCCATTGTCACCCACTGCAGCAACAATTGTTTCAGCAGCCATGTCCACCTGTTTTTTTGCAACAGTAGCAAGTTTTTCATCCAACAAAGATTCCAATGCAAGATAAGCAGCCCAGCTCTTAACGGCAATATACACATTATTCCGGGCCTGTCCTAAAGATTCATCCAGACTATCATAAGTTGTAATTTCTGCACCATCAAGAGTTCTAGAACTATCAAGCCCCATAACACCATTACGTTTGGTGGGATCAGGATTATCCCTGTTCAACATAGAATCTAGACACTTTTCGAAAATATCAAGGTTATCCCTCAACCAAGCATCGTCACCAGTCTGTTTAACATAAACAGATGCACACAAGACCCAGTTCACAAGTTGTTCATGAGTCATATGGGAAAAACAGCCATCCAACCCAAACAGTTCATAAGTTGAATACTCTAATCTTGAAATATGATTACAACGTCCCATATCATGAGTAAAGCTAAGACCACCTTCACATAGATTCTCTTCGCCGGGGAAATGCACCTTGTCTGTATAGCTATAACGGCTTACAAACATATCCAGCTCATTCTTAACTGTCCATGGATTCATCTTCATTTCAAAAAACAATTGATCTACTGTCAAATCAAAAGTATTCATCATACGATATTCGCCCTCATTAACCACCCAAAAAGGTTTGTCATCCCAATTGAGCAATTGAGTAGAACCATAATAACTTCTTGCAGCATGAGTTAATTGAAAAATTTGTGCATCATTAAAATGTTCCGCTTGAAAACTTTTATTTCCCTTTTCTGCCAATGCCTTATATTCATCAAAATTTTCTAAAGCAAAAACACCAACACTATTAATTGAATCAAAGAACCTTGTGTACCAATACGATGTTTCTTCTCCAGAAGTAACGATGCCAGCACGATAAAAACAGACAGAAACATTAAACTTTGCAATTGTATCTGCAGGAACACTGAAAATCAACATAGCTGTTCCGCCTAAACCAAATTTATAGTTCTGAACTATTTTCTCTTTAAGCAAATCCTCAGCCCCAAAACCTTGTGCTGAAACAGCATATTTTGAATCAGTTATCAAAGCAGTACTTCTTCCTTTTGCTACGCCGTAATACCCCTCAGGAAGATTTCTAACGATGTTCATACTATCAGTTGTTCCATTACCCTGATATCCAAAGAATGCCTTTCGTTCTCTATTGCAACCACTATTGTCAATTTCAATTTCTGTTAAAACAGCAGGACAATATGAAAATTCCTGTTCAGCCTCACTAGCCACATTAGGATCTGGAGCAATTAATGATGAAGATATAATGGAAAACTTAAGATCCTGCGCTCGCCACGTATCTGTACACACAGAGAAGTCTCTGATAATATCTGAAGTATTAAACGATTGAAGCAAATTATCTTCCTGCTGCTCATCATTTTCAGATTTATCATCGTGATCATATCTTGAACTCTCAAGCCCATCTTCACACTCGAAAAATGGTAATGCCAAAAACTTATTGTCTTCTCTGTTCGCAACACCAATATAAATGTTTTCACAAGCTGGACCACCAAGTTCAAGCCCTAAGCCACCTGTTTTTCCTTTGCAACCTAATGTAAAACTTGAGTGGGCTCCTAAGGGAGAATGAAATGCGTTATAAAATATTGTCATAGTAAGATTCCTTTTATTAAAATTATTTTGAAACTTATAATAATCCAATAGATTTGTCAAAACAAAAGAACAATAGAAAAGAAGTCGAGAAACAGTGTAAAAACGATGAGAAAATCTACCATGTTATTATGATAAAATAATATCATTCTTTTTTACTTGCAAATAACACAAAATATGATATAAAAATTATAAATATATTACCTGGTATTATAAAATTATTAATCACATTTAAATGGAGGTTATTATGCCCGCAAGACTTCTACCAGCAGTTGGAATAGATCAGTTTACACATTTGATGTCAAGAACCTGCTCAAAAACAAAGTTTTTTGATTCTGACTACAACAAAAATAAGTTTGTTGAAATCATGCGGAAATCAGAGGAGTTTTCCGGCTGCCAAGTACTTGCTTATGCCATAATGCCCTATCATTTTCATATTCTTTTACATACTCCTGAAAAAACTAAAATCACTGATATAGAATTATTTAGGCGAATAAGAATTCTTTATGGCAGCAATTTCTATCACTGTTTTAAACATGACTATAACTCTTACAAGCAAAAAAGTGAGAACGAGTTTAACAACTGGTGGATTCCCTTACGCAAGAAATATACAGATAGAATGTATAGCACTCCTGCATTTATGAAAACAGTTAAACAGCGTTATGCTTGCTGGCATAACACAAAATACCAAAGAGATGGAGTTTTCTGGGGACAGAGATATAAAAGTATGCTAATACAAAATAACCCTGGTGCATTATTTTCAATGTCAACATATATTGAATTAAACCCTATAAGAGCTGAACTTGTAGAAGATCCAAAAGACTATCTGTACTGCAGTTATGGTGCGGCTTATGCAGGAAACAGGAAGGCAAGAATGGCTGTTGTAGATCTGGTTAATCAATTTAACAGCAATGACTGTCAGACAAGTAAGTCATCGAAACGTAGTGAGTTCAACAAAGCATGGTTAGATGCACGAAAATGGTATCGTTCTTATATTGTAGATGTTGGAGAAGAAGTCACAGATAATGATGGCAACATTGTAAAAAGAGGCTTTTCTCATGACCAGGTTGAAAAGGAAATACATAAAAAAGGGCGAATGTCTTTTGTTGACTCGCTGCATAGTCGAGTAAGATATATGTCGTATGGCATTGTTTATGGAACAAAAGAGTTTTGCACCGATTTTATGAATAAACACCCAGATAAATTTTCAAAAAGACTCAGAAAAAATGGAGTCAAAATGAAAAAAGTAGGATTTGCTGGACTCTATACAGGTAGAGACCTACAAATTAATACTATATTACCCCCTATCGAACCTAAAATTCGAGAATAGCAAAGATTTTGCTATTCACAATTTTCTGAAAATCTTATAATATTTTTCTCTCATGGCGGAGCTTGTCCAATTTCAGCTTGATTCTTAAACATATTAACTTTTTTCAGATTCAACTCTATGTTTTGCAAGTCATTTCACAAAGAAATAATTGTTATTTGTCATTCTCGGAGAAAATCCAAGCTTTTACCACAACTTCTGTAATTTGAATTTTATAATACCAGGTAATAAAAAGTATAAAAGTAAATAAAAAAGATTATCACAAATGAATTGGTGTTAGCAATGTGTTTTATTGCTAAATTATTATTCAAATTTTAAGATTACACTTTTTTTAATAATAAATAAATTGCAAAAATACTTTAATTTCTATATTATTAGAAAATTAGTAGTAGTAGTATGTTTATTGTGAAAAATATTTTACGGAGAATTGCAATGGGACTTTTTAACAAAATAGCCGGTGAATTCATTGATATTATTGAATGGAACGATCAAAATGCAAATGAGTTAGTTCATAGATTTGAAAGATATGAACATGAAATTAAAATGGGAGCACAGCTAATTGTCCGTCCTGGTCAAAAAGCAATTTTAGTTAACGAAGGTCATATTGCAGATATCTTTACTCCTGGACAATATAAACTTGAAACACAAAACATCCCTATCCTTTCCACACTAAAAGGTTGGAAATATGGATTTAATTCGCCATTCAAAGCTGAAGTATACTTTCTAAATCTCACCGAGCAACTCGACAGAAAATGGGGAACATCTACACCTGTTATTTTGCGTGATGCAGATTTTGGTATGGTAAGAGTTAGAGCACATGGTAACTACTCATATCAAGTGAGTTCAGATTCTGAAATGCTTAGTCGTCTTGTTGGTGCCAGACACTCTTTTGGACCAGATGACATTGAAGGCCAACTCCGATCAAAGCTTGTCTCTTCATTTTCTGATGCCATTGGTGAACTAAAGATAGCCGTACTTGATCTGCAATCCCAATATGATGAAGTTGGCGATTTCATGGCAACAAAGTTGAATGCAACTTTTAAGGATTTTGGTTTAACACTGCTTGGATTTATCCTTGAAAATGTTACTGTTCCTGAAGATGTTGAAAAGGCAATGGATCAAAGAGCTTCAATGGGAGCTGTTGGTGACCTTAACAAATTCTCTCAATTCCAAGCTGCTCAAGCATTGGAAGATGCTGCAAACAATCCAGGCATGGCTGGCAATATGATGGGCATGATGGTTGGCGGAGGACTAGCTCAAGGAATGGGAAATATTCTGCAGAATGATCAGCAACAGGCACAACCTGCGCAAACAGCTGGTATTGCATGCCCAAAATGTGCCACACAAAATGATCCAAATTCAAAATTCTGCTGTAACTGTGGAACAGCAATGATGCAAGAACAACACTGCATAAAATGTAATGCTGTTATTGCCGAAGGCGCAAGATTCTGTAGCAAATGCGGAAGTGCTCAGCAGTCTGAATGTATAAATTGTGGTTTTGAACTTGCCGCCGGAGCAAAATTCTGTAGCAAATGCGGGACTCCTCAGGATGAGGTTAGCTAGAAACGGAAAAGGGAAAAGGGTAAACTATTGTATTGCTATGCAACCTATCAATAAATACAACAGAAGGCGTTCCCAGAAGAATTATGAATTTATAAATTTGTAGGGGCTTACCTATGTGTATGCCCTTGAGAGAGACGCGATAAGTCACGTCTGTACAATGATAGAGTAATTTATTGATTGAAAAAAAATATGAAAAAGTACAATCTAAAAAATATTATAGTTGGGTTATTAATTGTTAGTATAACAGTGTTCTTTAGTGTGAATGCCTTCGCACGATTTGGTGGTGGTGGTGGTTACTCTGGAGGTGGCGGTGGCTTCTCTGGAGGCGGAGGATTTTCCGGGGGCAGCAGCTATTCTGGTGGTGGCGGTGGAATCCAATTCAGCACTGGAGGCGGAATTGGAATAAATGTATTTATTTTCTTAGCTATTATTGCAGCAAGAATCCTCTACAATATGTATATAAAACCAGAGGCTCAGATTAGGAGAGGTTCAGCTACTATAAACCAAAACTCCATTAAGAATGGACTATCAGACATAAAACTTAGGGATCCCGATTTTGATGAACATGCTTTTTATACTCGTTGTAAGAATATTATGCCTGTATTTCAATATTCGTGGTCAGAGCAGGATGTTTCAGGTATACGGCATTTTATGTCAGACGGAATGTATGAAGCTATATCACTACAACTGGAGATGCAGGAAGCAAAAAGTATTTTTAATAGAGTCAGTGATGTAAAAGTTTTGAATGTGCACCTTGTTGAGGTCTCTTCTGATGATTTCTTTGACACCCTAGACATTGCCATTACTGCACAAGCTGTAGATGTTACGATTAACAAGTCCAATGACAAGGTTGTACAAGGCGGAAGAGCTGCTGAAGAGTTTCAAGAAGTCTGGAGTTTCGTAAGAAGACCTGGAGCAAAAACATTACAGAAAGATGGACTGATGGAGGGCTATTGTCCAAACTGTGGAACAGCACTCAAAATATCAGCATCAATCACATGTAGTGCATGTAAAGCACTAATTAACTCTGGTCAGTATGACTGGGTACTTAATGAAATAACTCAAGTTGATGCATGGACAGGTCGAACAACCGAACAGATTACCGGGTTAATGGAGTTCCGAGAACAAGACCCAGGATTCAATAGACAAGGAATAGAAGATAGAATAATGACCATATTCTGGCATCACAGAGCTGCAGAGTTTTTTGCGAAACAGGATTATCTAAGCGCAGTTGCCCTACCGGAGTTTGTACAAAAAGAGGAAAACAAATGGCAGAAGAATGAGCAAGGAAAACATAATTTCTATGCAGATCCAGCAGTGGGAGGAATAGATGTTTCAGATATTATCCCTGCACAATCTCCAGATGATTTTGATAGAATCAAAGTTAGAGTATCCTGGTCAGGACATATGGAGCTTAAAAAGGTTCCAAGCTTAATGATACCAGACTATTCACAGTCAAGAATCAGAAAACAGACTTATGTTCTTGTAAGAAAACCTAATGTTAAAAGTTCAACAGATACTGCATTAAGATCACTTCACTGCCCTGGATGTGGTGCGGCAAATGTCCAGAATTCAACTGGAGCATGTCGATATTGTGGTCTACAACAAAATGATGGCAGTGTGTCTTGGGTACTTGAATCAGTTGAGTCTTTCACCGGTTTTGCAAAGATGCCTCTTCCAAGTGTTAAGTTTTCAAAGCTTGAAGAAGAACATGCAATACAGTGCATGATTGCAATAATGTTCGCAGATGGTGTTGTTGATGATAAAGAGACTAAATATCTCCAAAAGATGGCAAAACAAAAAGGCATATCAATGGAGCGCCTGCAAGAATTAATTGATCAGGTGCATTCAGACCAGAAGATTGAGATGTTCAACAGCACAGATAGAACAGAACAGATTAATTTTGTCAGAACGATTATTCGAATGTGTCTTGCTGATGGTGTGATTAATGGTGCCGAGCGCAAGCTTCTTAAAACGATTGCAGCACGATTCGGCTACCTTGATGCTGACATCAATGTCTATATTCGCAAGGAGAGAAGAGAGATGCTTCAGTCTACAAAAGCGGGGGTGAGGGAGGGGAAGCAATATAAGAGGTAAAACTTACGATTTAAGAGTTAAGTGAGAGAACAAAAAGAACATCCAATATCCAACACTCAATATCCAATGATGAACGAAAGACACTCCGTGGGCAAGTAAAACTTTGTTTTTGTTTTGTTCCCTAGGGTTACGTTGCACTCACCCCAGGCTATAATCAAATGCTCCGTCAAAGCATTTAAGGGGAGCTTTTGCTTTTGTGACTCAATGACCAAGTGACTCAGGACTAAAAATTTCGAACAACGACCAACAACTGCTTCGCTACTATACCCTGTGTACTATAACACTATTCACTACGAGCGAAGCTCGTTTATCGTCTTTGGAATTCGGCGTGGAAACGATTGTTGGACAAAATTGAGTCTGTTTGACCATTCATTTTAGCTTCATAGTCGACTACAATTGTTTTAACACCTGGGCTAAGATAAGAGTCCAAGAGTAATTCTTTTGAAACTGTCTGCCCTACCTCGACACCACCAAAGTCAACGGTTGTGGTTGTTCCATTAATTGCAACATCCATCTCTGCATTGGCAATATACTCTGTTCCCCTATTCTGAACAAATAGCATCAAGGCTGGAGCAACTCCTACATCATAAGATATACTTGGTTGACCTGCTGCCATATCAAAAATGCCTTCTTTGTTTGAGTTCAATGCTCTACCTAAATCGAGAGTGCCAGCCCCATACAACTGGTCATCCCCTGGTATACCTACATCATTTGCTGTATCAACAATAAGTTTTGCTGCCGCAATTGGAGAAACATCAGATCTCTCAGAAATAAGAGCAGCAATTGCTCCCGACACAAAAGGAGCTGCTGCGGAAGTACCGCTAAAGTATGTTTTGTTATCAGCAGGGTCACTGGTTTCCACAAATAGCCCAGGTGCAACAATATCCACCTCAGATCCATAATTTGAGAAACTGGTGATTATTGATGATGCGTCAACTGCACCAACCGCAATTACATCATCATAGGCTGCAGGATAAGCAACTTGTTTTGAGTCATTACCAGTGGAAGCTACAATTACCACATCATTTGCTGTCGCATAATCAACCGCCTGACGAACAATAGCCGAATCACCATATGAACCCATCGAGATATTTATTACTTTTGCTCCGGCATCAACTGCTTTCTTAATTCCCTTTGCAATGTCAAATGTATTTCCTTTACCATCTGCATCCACCACATCAATACTAAGAATCTTAGCCGATGGAGCCACACCCTTTGAAACATTACCATTTCCTGCAATTATTGTCGCAACCGAAGTTCCATGTTTTTCATCTTCATTACCTGAAGTTATATGAATAACTTTGTCATAAGAATCTTTTAATGATGAATTACGTGCAACCTCTGAATCTAAAACAGCAACAAGCACTCCTTTGCCAAAGTCTTTATTATCACCAACAATTCCAATCCAACTCAAAGCATTTCCAAATGCTTTGTTCTGCTGTTTTGCAATAGGACTATCAATGTCCGGTAAATTTTCTGGATTAGGGGGATACATTTCATAGTTTCCACCACTCTCGATCGGCGCAGGAGCATTTCGCAGCACTTTCTTCAAAGCATCTTTATCTGTAATTTTTATTCGAACAGAATTCATAGAATTAAGCGAATCAATAATAACAATGCCATTGTTTTCTGCGATATTTATAAACGATTTAAGATCATTTTCATCATAAAAGGTAAGAATTCTTTCTCCTGCAATTGCATCTTTCTGTCGATCTATTCTGGAGTCAAGAATATCAGATATATACTCAGGTTCATCACCTGAGTCTACAGTAGATCGGATAATCGAAGTTGATGGTTTATTTACCCCAGCTCGAATAACACCAGGCATCGTGTTTTTTGCTGGTTTATTGTTGTGAACTTGGTTGGAGTCAACAGAAATATCTATAGGTTCTATATCCTCGATATCTATATTATCTTTGGAAAAGATTGTAAGATAATAGAACATCCCTGCTATAAAGACAAAGATCAATATTGTAAGACTCTTTTTCATTTTTTTTCTTTTGGTTGATTTTGATATTATTTTTTAATATTGAAAGAAGCATCTCTACAAAAACAACAACTTCCGATATCAGCCCTGATTAACGTCCAACATCGAACATTCAACGTCCAATGACGAATTGGAGACACGGCCGTGGGCAGGAACGAGCTTTGCTCGTGTTTTATTCCCACGGGTTTACACCCGGGGCTACATTATGTCGCTCCTCCGGAGCTGTAATCAATAAAACAACATCTTTTACAAATTCTGACTAAATGACTCTGGACTAAAGGCCAAAGAGTGACACATAGTATTTTCCGCGCTGAAGCGACGCGGCTACAGCTCAGCGGAGCGGCCGTCGCATTCTGCTATCGTTCCGCCATTGTTTTCCAAACTTAGAATCTCTCTTTGAATGCCCAAAGGCCCAGAGCTGGATTAGAGATGTAGAAAATTTCTTCTCCATTATCTAACGTATTATAGCCATCTTTTAGCTTATTAATATCATAGATTTTCATCATTTTATCAACATCAGCATATTTAAAGTTTACACTTTCAATTTCTTCTTTTGTCAAATGGCCAGGACAGTATGTGATAGTGAAACGTCCTTCAGATGATCCATGAATCAGATGAGCAGCAGCACTAAGATTATCCGCAAGTTCCTGATTTTCTTCCAAAAACTTCATAACTTGAGGAGTTTCAACGTAACCATACTTTCTGATAAGTCTATCGATTTCCGGATCTTCACCAAACTCTTTAACTCCAGGGGCCAGAACAATCAGTTCGCCATCATCAGCAATTGCCATTCTGGTTCGATAAACACTTTTATTTCCAAGCCATGTACTCTTAAATTCTGATGGATTAAGATATACAACAACCTTTTTCAATGGTTTATCCAGCATCTTAAAGTTTACCTGCAATGCCAAGTCAGAAGCTTTAAGAAAACAATCTTCCTCATCAGAAGCATAAATTCCGCGCATTTTCAAATCGCCTTCAGCATCTACACCAATAACAGTCTGAAAGTATACAATTGGAAGATCAATAAAGTTCAAACCATAGTTCAGCACTTTTCTTACAGGAGTCTGTGCCCTACCCATAATTTTTTCCATACCATATGCCGCACCAAGAAAGTGACTCTTGTTAATGCCTTCAGTACCACCGGTTCCAACAAATATATTCTTTGTGTAGTTTGCCATACCTACAACTTCATGCGGGACAACCTGACCAATTGAGAGAATCAAATCATATTCGCCTTCAACAAGCAACTTGTTGATTTGAGCAGGCCATGGTGAATCAAATGCACCCTCTGAAACCTCTTTTACATATTCTGCTGGAACTTCACCAACTGTAATAACATCATTACGCCAGTCATGAACTCTAAACAGATTTTTTGGGATTCCAGGAAACATCTCATCAAGTTGCTCATCAGTCATAGCTGAATGAGTACCTAAGGCAGGAAGTATATCAGTAACCTTCTTTCCATAAAATTCATAAATATAGCAGGTAATTTCTCCAGCTCTTGAATGAAACCTTGTAAAGTCAGGAGGAATAATCAATACTTTTTTCTTTTCGCCTAAACCTTCAAGTGTCTCAAAAACAATTTTCTTTAATTCAGCAGATGATATATCGCAATCAACGGCTCCCTTTTCGTAATACATAATAATTAACTCCCTAATTTAAGTTTTTATATTCAATCTAAGACATCCTGTTCAATTTATACAACCGAATCAAACAGTAAGTCCCTTTTTATGATTTGACAAAATCAATATCTCATCTTTGATTAAAAGTTCTAAATGAATTCCTGTGGCTCCAAACTGATCCACAGCATCTTGAATATGGTCGCGCCCAGGATCTGCTAAAACAAATATGCCATTCTTTTTAAGCATATGTTTAACACAGTTGACGAGAATTTTAACACTCTTTTTCTCATAAAGCAAATCACTACCGATGATTATATCAAACTTTTGATCTTTTTTTTCATTCAAACTACTCCAGCCCAGTTGCATATATCCAATATCCAAAGAATTCAACTCAGCATTTCTATAAACCTGAAAGCTGTTATCTGGATGATAATCGGATGCCACCACCCTATTGGCCCCAAGTTTTCCACAAATTAGTGAGGGCAGAGATAAACCTGCACCCAGTTCAAGAACATCTCTGTTCTTTATTATTTCCCGGTTTTCTACAAGCACGTTTGCAAGAGCTTCAGCAGATGGCCACAAGTCTGCATAGTATGGAATCATATCTGTATCATTAGGTGAATGTTCAACATAATGATTGAGTAGGTCATCAAAGTCTTTGACTATTGCAACCTTAACAGAAACATCGCCATACTCTTTTTCAAGCACTTCAAATTCACAATTGTCTATAGTGTTTTTCATTACCTAATTATAATATCAAACTAAACTATTTACAAGTCTTAGTTGGATTCTCTGTTGTTCTAGTTGATTTTGCATTTATTATCATACTTACGGAGCTATTCCATAATTTTCAATTTTCAATTAATAAATACGAATCTCGTCAACTTTTTTTGAAAATTTAACTTGTTTTTGTTAATGAAACATGATAATGATAACTATATTGTAATATATGACTTATTTTGAAAATTGAATCATGCAGTTATACAAAAATTTATCACGGTAACGACGGCCACAAAGGCGATGGCGGCCATGTTAAAAATGAATGACCGTGCGTCTCTACTTTTGAGATTATTAACCAAATATTGAAAGACATTATTTTACGAACATTAAAAAGGTATAAAAGCTGAAGTTATTGCCATTGCAGAAAAAGTGGGGAAATTATGAAAAATGATTTAGATAAAACAGAAAAGGCAGTTTCATTGCGCAAAAAAGCTAAACAATTATTTAAAAACAAACATTCCAGAAAGAAAGTAGAAGCAGAGATTTTCGCCATAACTGACCAATGGCAATCCACATTTGATTCTGTTAATGATGCCATTTGGTTGCTTGACAAGGAGCATAATATATTACGTTCAAACAAAAAAGCAGACCTTCTCTTTGGAACAGAAACCATTGGTAAGAAGTGCTATAATATAGTACATGGAAAAGATTATCCCATAAAGGGTTGCCCTGTCCAATTAGCCTTTAAGCAGAAATGCCACAAAACCATGGAATTTCAAATTGGTGACAAATGGTATGATATAAGTGCAGACCCCATTATGAATGCAAACGGCAATGTTACTTCTGCTGTTCATATTGTTCGTGACATAGCTACACAGAGAAAGATTGAAGATGACCTGAGAGAAAGCGAAGAAAAATATCGCACTTTAACTTTCAATATTCCAGGTATGACTTATCGAGGTGGAGTTGACTGGTCGACGGAAATTGTTACCAATTTAGAAGAAGTGAGTGGCTATTCGATTGATGAATGGGATATTCAAAAGATAAACTGGTTAAACCTCATCCATCCGGATGACAAGCAGGCAGTCTTTAAAGATGGGACCAAGTTATCAAAAAATCCAATATCCATGGTTCAAGAATATAGGATTATACATAAAGATGAGAAGATACGATGGGTCAGGGATTATAAAACATCGCTTTTCAAAGATGACGGAACCTTTATCGGTATTGATGGTATTATCTTCGACATTACCGCACGCAAAAAAGCAGAAGAAGCACTAAAAGAAAGCGAAGAACGTTTCCGTTCGATTATTCAGAATACACAGGCAGGATATTTCTTCATAGATAATGAAGGACTATTTCAAGAAGTTAATAAAGCATGGTTGAACTTATATAAATATGAAAATTTTGAAGAAGTAATAGGCAAACATTTTACAGATGTTCAGCAACTTGATGATTTAGGAAGTGCCAAAAATTTGGTTGAAGGCATAAAAGATGGAAATCCGGACTACATGCATGGTGATTTTAGTCGTAAATGTAAAGACGGTTCAATTGGTTATCATTCTTTTTCGGCACGACCTGTATATATTGTTGATGAAGTAGCAGGTATCGAAGGATTTATTATTGATATTACAAAGCAAAAACAAGCGGAAAATGATTTACTCAAAGCCAAAGAGAAAACAGAAGAAAGCGAAAAGACATTAAATACAATTATTGAAAATATTCCTTTTGCTGTTTTTGCTCACAATTTAGATGGAGAATTTATAAAAGTCAATAATTTCTCTTCAAAATATACAGGGTATTCAAAGCAAGAACTTTTAAAAATGAATGTTGCTGATATTGACAAAGAAAGTTTATCCCGAAACGACAGAGAAAAAACTTGGTTGCAATTGAATCAATTGGGAGAAAAGCAGATAATTTCTAATCATTATAAAAAGGATGGTTCAACATATCCAGTTGAAATAACACTAACTTCTATTACTTTAAAAGATAAACCTATTCTTCTTTCAATTGTGCAGGATATATCGGAACGACAAAAAGCCGAACAAGCAATAAAAGAATGCGCAGCCAAGTTTAAAAATATGTTTGAACGACATAGCGCGATAATGCTATTGATAGAACCAAAAACAGGCTTGATAATCGACGCAAACAATTCAGCAATTAAATTCTATGGATATAACAAGGTAGAACTTTGTTCCATGAAGATTGATGAAATTAATACTTTATCGCAAGAGCAAGTTTTAATCGAGCGAACAAATGCAATAAACGAAGATCAAAATTATTTTATTTTCCCTCATAAATTAGCAAATGGTGAAACACGAATTGTTGAAGTTCATTCTTCACCTATTGAATTTAATGAACAACGAATATTATTTTCAATACTACATGATATTACCAAACGGAAAGAAGCTGAACAAGCACTAAAAGAAAGCGAGCTACTTTTAAAACAAACGCAAAAGATTAGTAAAGTGGGAGGGTGGAGCTATGATGTTCAAAGTAAACAAATAAAATACACTGATGCCATTCATGAAATTCATGCAAAAACAATCAAAACACCGGAAGAAGGTATTCAATTCTATCATCCAGAAGATAAAGAATTAGTATGGAATTCTTTTTCAGATGCAATTTCAAAACAAAAACCGTATGATTTGGAAGTAAGGTTTATAAATGCACAAGGCGATAATTTATTTGTTAGGACTATTGGACAACCTATAATTGAAAATGGAAAGGTTGTTAAAATACTTGGTGACTTGGTAGACATTACCAAACGGAAGACAGCAGAACAAGCATTAAAAGAAAGCGAAGCAAAATATAGAACAATAATTGACAACTCTGGTGATGCAATTGCGATTAGACAAAAAGGTAAATTTGTATTTGCAAATAAAGCATTGTCAAAAATGTTAGATTATTCAATAATCGAATTAGTAGAAACCGAAAATAGTTTGATTTTTGATTCGGATATTTTAAACGATATGGAAAAACGACTCTCTAAAAGCGACCTAAATGAAAATTTCTCAATTCAATTTGAAACAATGATAACAAAGAAAAATAAAACCAAAATAGATGTAGAAATCTTTGAGAAAATTATAAGCTACAACAAAGAAAAAGCACAATTGGTAATAGTTCGTGATATAACAAAACAAAAAGCAATAATGCAAGTTCTTCAAAGAGGAGCAGAACAGACAAAAGGATTAAATGAATATATTCCTATTTGTGCCGGATGCTCTCTAATTCGTGATGATGAAAAAGAAAATAAACCTTGGGTAAAACCGGCAGACTATATTTCAGAACGATTGCCTGAGATTCTATTTTCACATAGTATGTGTCCAGATTGTTTGAAAAAATGGGACGCAGAGATTGATTCTGATGATGGAAGTTAAAGATAGTTATCCTATTCTTGAGTTACAAGAATACTAATTTTTATCAACAATACCTGATACATAGATTAACATAAAAAAAATGCCAAAAACTGAAAAAGCACCATATAACCTGTCATTCTAGCGGATTTACGGGGCTCCGATTCGCTATGCCCCGCAAAACGGTGAATTCTTCGTTAACAGAAACTTTTGGGAAAAGTTCCATAAAAACCGCCGGCGGCTTTCCATAATTTCCAATTTTCAATTAATAAATGCGAATTTAGTCAACTTTTTTAATAAAGATTGGACAAAACTGCAAATATACCATATAATTGTGGGAAAGTTATTGTAGATATTGTAATAATTGTTAGGCAGAGATGATTAGATACTTTGGGTCCAGGTCTCAGTGAAGACAAACAATCACAGGGCAGAATATGACAGCTCTGGAGTGAGCATCTTTATTCATTCTTTCATTTTCAAATTCTTTTACGAATGACATTCTACCAATCTGATTGAAAGGCGCTTTATCTCTTCAGCGAATTCGATCCAGTAAACAAGTGGGCATAAATGCCATATTAACCGAAGAGAAGAAAACAGGAGTATTATTATGCCACGAGGTAAAATCAAATGGTTTAGCACTGACAAGGGCTATGGTTTCATTGAGCAGGAAAACGGCAGCGACCTTTTTGTGCACGCAAACGACGTCCAGGAAGGTGCCCTACAAGAGGGTGACAGTGTAGAGTTTGAGATTGGTGATGGCCAAAAAGGCCCATGTGCCAAAGATGTGAGAACCGTCTAGACCATCCCAAATTCCGCCGAACAAAGGGTTTGACAAGTATCACCTGATGGCACGCCATCAGGTGAACTGTCAACCCGAACTTTAAGAAAAATTAAAAATATATATGCAAACCTGCAAATATACTATATAATCGAGACAAAGTTATTGAAGATACTGTAATAATTGGTCAGATTATATTTCAAATCATGAGTTATCTAGTGTTATTTCAATAAATCAACCAATCAAAGGTGAAAAGATTTTATCTTTGAGATTATTAACAA